>PVMK01127026.1_pt1 | contig 68997 bp, 66 predicted proteins | sample 1853481 | NCBI WGS metagenome assembly PVMK01 (sample SAMN08533507, study PRJNA380276) | Marine sediment metagenome, whole genome shotgun sequencing project.
AACAACGTCCACCGGGACATTTTTGGCGACACCTTGTCGGTCACGCCCTATCAGACGGCTGGCGACGATGTAATCTGGCGCTGCGGCGCCGCATCAGTGCCGGCCGGAAGCTCGGAGTTGAGCGGTGGCGGCGTTACGGCAGCCCATTTGGCACCGACTGTAGAGCTGCGTTACCTGCCCGCTCCGTGCCGCCCTTAGGCGGTCAGTGTGCCGTTCATGGCCCAAATTCGGCCAATGCGGCAGGTTTGACTTAATCAAACTTCGCAATTGTGAACAGCAGCACAAAATCCGGTTGATACGGGCACTTAGATCAGTGAGACTGTGAAGTCGGTTAAATCGCTCTTGGGCAAGAATCCGGGTTTCCAAAGGCATGGCAGCAACAGCGTCTCAATCCAATCTTTCGGGCCTGCCAAGGCGGCTGGTTCAGGACGGCATCGTTTCTGCAGAAGACGTACAGAAAGCCTCCGTAGCCGCACGCAAGGAGAAGGTTCCCCTTGTTGTCTATCTCGTGGCAAACGAGATGGCCGATCCCCGGGCTATTGCAGTAGCTGCATCACACGAATTCGGTGTGCCGCTCCTCGATCTCGATGCCATTGAAATAGACCTCGACTGCCTGCGCGAAGTCGATCAGAAGCTCCTGAACAAACACCGGGTGTTGCCGCTGCTCAAACGCGGCCAGCGCCTGTTTCTCGGCATTTCGGACCCGACGAATCTGCAGGCCATCGATGACATCAAGTTCCAGTCGGCCCTGCGTATCGACCCGGTTATCGTCGAACAGGACAAACTCGAGGAGTCTATTACCAGGGCACTCGAAGCCGTCGATACGAGTATGTCTTCGCTGGAGGACGACGACTTCGATCTCGAGAACCTGGACGTTTCCGCCGGTGACGATGAGCCGGACGACGTAACGAGTAACGACGTCGATGATGCACCGGTCGTCCGGTTCGTCAACAAGATTCTGTTGGACGCAATCAAACGCGGCGCTTCGGACGTTCACTTCGAACCATACGAAAAAGAGTTTCGCGTAAGAACGCGACTTGACGGTGTCTTATCAAAGGTTGCTGCACCACCGGTTGCTCTTGCGAACAAGGTATGTGCGCGGCTAAAGGTAATGTCCAGAATGGATATCGCTGAGCGTCGTGTGCCGCAGGACGGCCGCATCAAGATGCGCCTGTCGAAAAATCGCGCGATCGATTTCCGCGTCAGTACCTGCCCCACCCTGTTCGGCGAAAAAGTCGTTTTACGTATTCTCGATCCGGCCAGCGCTAAAATCGGCATCGATGCCCTGGGCTACGAAGACAAGCAGAAGGCCATGTTCCAGAAGCACCTGGACAAGCCCTACGGCATGATCCTGGTCACCGGGCCCGACCGGATCCGGTAAGACGGTTTCACTCTACACGGGCCTCAATATCCTGAATGAGGAATTCCGAAATATTTCCACAGCCGAAGATCCGGTGGAAATCAACCTGGTGGGGATTAACCAGGTTAACGTCAATCAGAAAGTCGGCCTGACATTCGCATCGGCAATGAAGGCGTTCCTGCGACAGGATCCGGACGTCATCATGGTCGGTGAGATTCGAGATCTCGAAACGGCGGAAATTGCCATCAAGGCCGCGCAAACGGGCCACCTCGTCCTCTCGACACTGCACACGAACGACGCGCCCAGCACGCTGACCCGGCTCGTCGATATGGGCACAAAACCTTATGCAATTGCCACCTCGGTCAGCCTGATTATCGCTCAGCGTCTCGCGAGACGACTTTGCGAGAACTGCAAAGAGGTCAAGGACGTTCCCCACGAAGCTCTGGAGAAAGAAGGCTTCGGAGCCGACGATATCAATGACAAGCTGACTATTTACGGTCCGGTTGGCTGCAAGTCGTGTAACAATGGTTACAAGGGGCGTGTCGGCATTTTCCAGGTCATGGAGGTCTCCGAGACGATGGGCCGGATTATCATGGAAGGTGGCAACGCTATGCAGATTGCGGACCAGGCCGAAGTCGAAGGGGTCATCGATTTGCGTCGCGCCGGATTGAACAAAGTCAAGGAAGGGCTTACCGGCCTGGAGGAAATCAACCGGGTTACAATTGATTAGCGTAAACCCTCAGGAATTGGAAGAGAACTACGATGGCTGAATCAGCGGTAATGAGCAAGGTACCCTTTCTCTGGGAGGGAACTGATCGCAAGGGCAAGAAGGTCAAGGGCAAGAGCATGGCGGCCGATGAGGCTCATGTGCGTGCTGACCTGCGCCGTCAGGGCGTTGTTCCGAGCAGAATCAGGAAGCAGGGTCGGGGCCTCAAAAGAGGCGGCACCATAACGCCTGGCGATATTGCGATCTTTTCACGCCAGCTATCGACGATGCTCGCCGCAGGTATTCCGCTGGTACAGGCTTTCGAAATCGTCGGTCAGGGCCACGAAAACGCAGCGATGCAGAAGCTGATTATGGCAGTGAAGACAGACGTCGAGGGCGGCAGCGCTCTTGCGGAGGCGCTTGGCAAACACCCATTGTATTTCGACGACCTGTTCGTCAACCTGGTGGCAGCAGGCGAGCAGGCAGGTGCTCTCGAGACCCTGCTTGACAAGATCGCGACGTACAAGGAAAAAACCGAGGAGATCAAGAAAAAAATCAAAAAAGCGCTGACCTACCCGGCTGCGGTTGTGGTCGTCGCTTTTGTCGTAACCATTATTCTTCTGATTTTCGTCATCCCGGCCTTCGAAGACCTTTTCAAGGGATTCGGCGCTGACCTTCCGGCGTTTACGAGAATGGTCGTCGACCTGTCGGTCTTCGTCCGGACGCAGGGATGGATGCTGGCAATCGTCGCAGGCGGCATCGTGTACACGTTCTTTTACTTCAAGAAGCGCTCGCGTGCCATGCGGCATTTCCTGGACCGCTTGGCCCTCAGGTTGCCGATCGTTGGCCCGATACTGCAGAAGGCTTCCATCGCGCGATACGCACGCACTCTTTCAACCATGTTCAGCGCCGGCGTGCCGCTCGTTGAAGCGCTTGAATCCGTTGCCGGAGCGACCGGTAACATCGTCTATGAGATCGGTGTGCTGCAGATGAAAGATGAAGTCGCCACCGGGCAACGATTACAGCAGGCAATGGAAAACACCGACCTGTTCCCCAACATGGTCATTCAGATGATCGCAGTTGGTGAGGAATCCGGCTCGTTGGACGAAATGTCATCAAAGGTCGCAGATTTCTACGAAAATGATGTCGATAACGCAGTCGACAACCTGAGCTCGCTGCTCGAGCCGATGATCATGGCGATCCTTGGTGTTCTCGTTGGCGGACTGGTAATCGCGATGTACCTGCCTATCTTCAAGATGGGTTCCGTTATTTGAGGACGCGCATCGACCATTGGAACCTAGTGGTCCAACAAGACTATATTGATGGGCTCAGCGAGTCGTGAAGCGGTTGCACCCAGAGGGCATAAAAACCGCCAGGCGCGCCTCGCCGGTAATGGCGCGTCCTTGCCAAGAGGCGCAACACCACGGACGACCGCTTCACGGCTCGCCCGAAGGGAGCTACCCAGATAATCCAATACGGCGTTGCAGTCCTTGTAAAGGACATGCCATTCCCTACGAACTGCGCCTTGTCTCGGATCATCTGGGTAGCTCTGAGCTCTTCAATATAGCCTTGTTGGACCACCGGATTGTTGCAGATGATCGAATGTGAACGGCGCCGCGAGGCGCCGTTTCTTTAATGGTTTGATAGAGGGCCATAATGCAGGAGCTTTTCCTAGGTTCGCCGCCAGTCTTCGTTGCATCGGTGTTCGTTCTGTCGCTCCTGGTCGGCAGCTTTTTGAATGTCGTAATTTACCGGCTGCCGATCATGATGGAACGGGAGTGGCGTGACCAATGCAAGGAACTCGGCGAGACGTCGGCGACGGACATTCCAGAGGGGCGTTTCGACCTCGTTGTCCCACGGTCCCGTTGCCTGTCCTGTGGTGCACAAATTACGGCATCGCAGAATATCCCGATCCTGAGCTACCTGATCCTGGGGGGGAAATGCGGCAGCTGCAGCGCAGCAATTTCAAAGCGCTACCCCATCGTCGAGGCACTGACGGCGATCCTGACCGCAATCGTCGCCTGGCGATTCGGTTTCGGCTGGGAGTCTGCTGCAGCCGTCCTGCTGACCTGGGCTCTGATCGCCATCAGCGTCATTGATATCGACCATCAAATAATCCCGGACTCGATTTCCCTGCCGCTGCTCTGGATCGGCCTGTTCCTGAGCCTGTTCCATCCGATGGCGGGCGCCGATGTCTTGTTCGTCGATCCGAAAACGGGAATTATCGGTGCCCTGGCCGGTTACCTGAGCCTGTGGTGCATCTATCAGCTGTTCCTCCTGCTGACAGGCAAGGAAGGCATGGGCTACGGGGACTTCAAACTGCTGGCCGTGCTCGGTGCCTGGTTAGGCTGGCAAGTGTTGCCGCTGATCATTTTGTTGTCTGCTGCTGTCGGCGCAGCCGTCGGCATCACGATGATCGTCCTGCGCCGCCAGGACCGCAGCGTACCGATTCCTTTCGGTCCATATCTCGCAGCGGCGGGCTGGATCGCGATGTTGTACGGCGAACAGATCGTTGCCGGCTATCTCGACTTCATGGGCTAAGGAACAGGGCATCGAAACGCATTCCTCGAATTCCCTCCCGCGATTTCCAAAAATGCGCTTCGATGCCTTTAATTAGCCGATAATGGTGGGGTGAACAAACCTCTTCGAATTGGCTTGACCGGCGGTATCGCAAGCGGCAAAAGCACAGTTGCAGACCTTTTTGCAGCGCACGGCGTAGCGGTTATAGACACGGACGTCATTGCCCGCCAGCTTGTCGAGCCCGGGCAAGCCCGCACTTGACGAGATTCGCTCCGCCTTTGGCAGCAGTGTCTTTGATTCGGACGGCCGCCTGGATCGCAGATCAATGCGCGAGCTCGTGTTTTCGGACGCGTCGCGGCGAGAACAGCTCGAATCGATTCTGCATCCGAGAATTCGTGCGGAGACCACCGCTCAGTCCGAAGCGGCCGGCGGCCCATATCAGATAATTGTCGTGCCATTGCTCGTCGAATCGCCCATTCGGCAATTCATGGACCGCATTCTGGTTGTGGATTGCGACGAGGACACTCAACTCAGGCGCCTGTTGGCGCGTGATGCAGAAGACGAAAGCCAGGCGCGCCGCATTATGGCAGCGCAGGCCTCCAGGACAGACCGGTTGGCGATTGCCGACGATGTTATTTCCAATAACGACGACCTGGGCAGCACCCGGAGCCAGGTCGATGTCCTCCACAGGGAGTACCTGTCGCTGGCAAGTGGCTAGTGGTCCAACAAGGAGAAGAGGCCCTGTCGCAAAATGGCGTCATTTGCCCTGAATGACCGCGTGGCGCAGAATACCGCCCATGGCGAAGCCTGCCTCCAAGATTGCCCCTCCGCTTGTCTGCCGCCGGTCTGCCGAATATGAGCAGCCTCTGAATGAGCGAATGAGAACTTTTCTCAGGCTCGAGTTCCTGTACCAGCAGATGCTGTATAACACCGAGCTCGATGCCGACTGGGCGACTCGTGCTGCTACATCAAGTCTGCTGGAAATATTGGCGATATTGATGCGTGGCGATGTGCGCAGCGATGTGCACAAGGAACTCGATCATCAGATTGAGAATCTGGAGCGATTTGTGAGCCAGCCCGGCGTGGATTCGAGGCGGCTGGACGCCCTCTTGGGAAATCTCCTCGAGAGCCGAAATGAGGTCAACTCGGCAGGCACGCAGTTTCTGGAACCGTTAAAAGGCTGCGAATTCCTGATGTCAATCAAACACCGCAGTTCTATTCCGGGCGGCACCTGCGAGTTCGACCTGCCGGAATATAACCATTGGCTGAGACAGCCGATTGCAAGACGTCAACAGGACCTGCAAGACTGGCTGAGCGTCATTCGTCCGGTTTGCGATGCCGTTGTCGAGCTGCTCTGGCTGATACGAGAGAGCGCACGACCGTCAGAGAAGACCGCGATAAACGGCATGTATCAGCACAACATCCAAAAGCATGATCAGTGCCGTCTGTTGCGTATCACGCTGCCCGACGACAGTCCCCTGTACCCCGAAATCAGTGGCAGCCAGCACCGCTTTACGGTGCGATTTCTGGAGTGGTCAAATATCAGCAGCCGTGCCGAACAAACCGGACACGACGTGGGCTTCCAAATTAGCATTTGTTGACCTGTTGGAGCTGCATTCACCTGCCTGACGGGCGTTTACTGTTACAGCTCACGCAACGCCCGAATTACCGGACCATCCGCCGGCAACAGGTAATCCTCCTCAAGCGCATCCGGACTGACCCACCTTAACGCCTGCCCATCCCTGCCTTCGGGCGTATTCGACCAGTCATTGATCAGATAGAAATCGATGGACACCGACCTGTCCGGATAATCATGGTCAAGGCTCATGAATAAGGTCGGCTGGAGAATCTCTATACCCAGCTCTTCGTCTATCTCTCGCTTGAGCGCCGACAAGCTCTCCTCGCCATCCTTTATTTTGCCGCCGGGGAATTCCCACAGGCCGGCGAATGCTTGATCTCCGATCCGTTCGGCGATCAGCACGCGACCGTTATCGTCACGCAGGATGCCTGCAACAACCCGAATGCGAATCTTTCCATTCCGGGCTAAGAAAGTCTGCCGTGGCACTGCTTGTACTTCTTGCCGGATCCACACGGGCAGGGTTCGTTGCGGCCCACCTTTCGCTCGCTCCTGACGAACGGCGTGTGTGAGGCCGTCGCAGCTGCAGCCGCCCCACCGCCCGCGGCACCGGCCTGCTGCTGTTGTCCAAGTGCCGACGCCTCCGCGTGCTGAAATTCCATTGCCTGCACCGCGCGACGCTGCGCCTCCATTCTCTCGACGTCTTCCTGACTCTGGATTCTGACCCTTGAAAGAATACTGATCGTGTCATGCTTGACCTGATCCAGCATTACGCCAAACATCTCGAATGCTTCGCGCTTATATTCCTGCTTCGGGTTTTTTTGCGCATAGCCTCGCAAGTGAATTCCCTGTCTGAGGTAATCCATGGCCGCGAGGTGTTCCTTCCAGTGATGGTCGAGTTGCATCAACATCACTTCTTTCTCGACGTGATGCATCCTGTCTTCGCCAATCTCCTTCACTTTCGCGTCATAGTTTTTCTGTAATTCGTTCACACACCGTTCGCGAATTCCGTCTTCATTGAGCTTCGTGTCGTCCTTCAGCCACTGGCTCACCGGCAGACGCACGGTAAAGTCATGCTCGATCGCATGGCTTACCCCGTCCGGATCCCATTGCTCCTCCAGACTGCCAGGCGGAATGTACTGGTCAACGATCAATTCAACCACTTCCGCACGAATTGCAGTCACCGAATCGGCAATCTCGTCCGCGGCCATGAGCTCGGACCGCTGATGATAAACGACTTTTCGCTGGTCGTTGGCGACGTCGTCATATTCGAGCAGGTTCTTGCGGATATCGAAGTTATGGGACTCCACTTTGCGCTGTGCCCTCTCGATCTGGCGGGTCAGTAGTTTGCTTTCTATCGCTTCACCCTCACGCATGCCGGCCCTGGCCAAAAGCGATTTGGTACGTTCCGGGTCGCCGAAAATTCGCATCAGACTGTCTTCCATGGACAGATAGAATCGACTGGAGCCTGCATCACCCTGCCTGCCAGAGCGCCCCCTGAGCTGATTGTCGATACGGCGTGACTCGTGCCTCTCCGTACCAACAATATGCAGGCCGCCCGCCTCCAGCACGGTCGCGTGGCGTTTGTCCCAGTCAGCCCGGATGGCATCCTTGTCGGCGCCATCGGCGGATGCTGCAAACTCGGCGTCCAGATTGCCGCCCAACACGATGTCGGTACCGCGGCCCGCCATGTTGGTGGCTATAGTCACGGCATCCGGGCGCCCCGCATGTTGCACGACGATGGCTTCACGCTCATGTTGTTTGGCGTTCAGTACCTCATGCTTGACGCCCTTTTTCTTCAGGAAAGAAGACAATTTTTCGGATGTCTCAATTGAAGTTGTACCGACCAACACCGGTTGTCTGCGATCACGGCAGTCCTTGATGTCTTCGATGATTGCCTCGAACTTGTCGGCCTCAGTCAGATACACGAGGTCCGGCATGTCATCGCGAACCATCGGCATGTGCGTCGGAATCACGATGACCTCGAGACCATAGATGCTCTGAAACTCAAAAGCCTCGGTATCCGCTGTGCCGGTCATCCCGGACAGGTTGTCATAGAGCCTGAAATAGTTCTGAAATGTGATGGACGCAACGGTTTGGTTTTCCTGCTTGATTGCAACGCCTTCTTTCGCCTCCACGGCCTGGTGCAGGCCGTCGGACCAGCGGCGGCCCACCATGGTGCGGCCCGTAAATTCATCGACGATGACGATCTCGTCGTCTTTGACAATATAGTCGACATCCTTCCTGAACATCACGTGTGCGCGCAGTGCAGCGTTAAGGTGATGGACCAGCCGGATATTTGCAGCGTCGTACAAACTCTCGTCTTCTCCCAAAAGCCCGGCGTTCGTCATCAGGTCCTCTACATTCTGATGACCGTCTTCTGTGATGTGAACCTGCTTCGACTTCTCGTCCTTTGAGTAATCGCCTGGGCCGTCTTCCTCCTTTTGTTCAGCAAGCTTGGGAATCAGTTTGTTGATCTTTTGATAGAGGTCAGTGCTTTCCTCGGTGGGCCCCGAGATGATCAACGGCGTCCGGGCCTCGTCGATCAGAATCGAGTCCACTTCATCGACGATTGCAAAATTCAATTCGCGCTGAGATTTGGCTTCAAGAGAAAACGCAAGATTGTCCCGCAGGTAGTCGAAGCCAAGTTCGTTATTGGTCGCATAAGTAATGTCGGCATTGTAAGCGTCGCGTTTCTCGTCCTGCGTCTGACCGCTCTTTGATACGCCGACCGTGAGACCCAAAAACTCATAGACGGGTGCCATCCAGTCCGCGTCGCGTTGCGCCAGATATTCGTTGACAGTCACAATGTGGACGCCCTGTCCACTGATTGCGTTGAGGTAGGCCGGCAATGTCGCCACCAGGGTCTTGCCCTCGCCGGTACGCATTTCGGCGATGTTGCCGTCGTGCAATACCATGCCACCGATGAGCTGCACATCGAATGGCCTCAGGCCGAGGGTGCGCAGCGATGCTTCTCTGGCTACCGCGAACGCTTCCGGAAGTAGCTCGTCGAGGCCCTCACCGTCTGCAAATCGCTTGCGAAATTCCTCCGTCCTGGCTCGCAATTGATGGTCGTCAAGACTCTGGATGCCCTCTTCGAGCACATTGATCTTGTCGACGATTTTGGAATATTGCCGAAGCAGCCGTTGGTTCCGGCTACCAAAGATTCGGGTTACAAAGTTTGCCACCTACGGCTCCTGGCACGGACGATCTGATTGAAGCCACAAAGGCCGCTATTTTACGGACTGGCGCAAATAATGCACCAATGAACACTCTGTTTCTCGCCACATGAAGTGATAGGGATAACCAGGCAAGCAATGTGTGGCCGATAAAGGAAAAGACAAGGCGCGCAGGATGCGCGAGAGCGATTTTGTACATGGAAGTACTTAATTCGCGGAGCGCAGGACGCGCGAAAGCGATTTTGTACATGGAAGTACTTAATTCGCGGAGCGCAGGACGCGCGAAAGCGATGCAGCGTCTAGTTCGCGCCCTGGCGAATGAATTTCACCGGGTTGACTCGATGGCCACGATGGAGCACTTCGAAGTGCAGGTTAGGCCCCGTGGCCCGGCCGCTGTCGCCCATCAGGGCCACAGTCTGGCCTTTTCTAACCTCCTGGCCGACAGAGACCAGGTTTTCCGAATTGTGCGCGTAGCGCGTCGAGTAGCCATTGCCATGGTTGATCTCGATGAGCTTGCCGAAGCCGTATCGTGACGATGACCAGGTCACGACGCCATCTGCCACAGCGATAATCTCCGCGCCTAATTTGCCGGCAAAATCAACGCCCCTGTGATTGGCGGGTTTTCCGGTGAAAGGATCCGTACGTCGTCCGAAATAGGAGGACATCCAGCCGGACAGAACGGGCCGCCCTTTCGGATAGACTCTGTCGCTGAGGTTCTTATTCATGAGGACGCTCTCCAGAACGCCCAGCTGCACTTCGCGGTCATCGAGCTGGCTGTCGAGGCCTTCCATTGCTGCCAGCACCTCAGGTATCGCAATGGCTGAGCCGGTGGCATACGGCTCTTCCGGTCCACCGAAGGCAGGATCCGAGTCGAAATCAAATTCGCCATCCTTAAGGCCGGCCATTCCGGTGAGCCGCCTGCCAAGCGCATCGAGGCGGATGATGCGGGCATGCATCTGCCCGATCCGAATGGCGAGCGCGTCAAGAGTATCCTCTGTTTGCTGCCGCGTGGTGGTGATTGCCTCGCGTTGCAAGGCGAGTTCTCCGCTCAGGTTCCTGACCTCGGTCATACTCACGCCGGAGCCCGTTTGCGCCGAATACCAGTAGCCACCAACAAAAGCGGTGGAGCAAAGCGCGCCGGCAACCAGGACGGCGAAGACAGCGACTGACCTGCCAGACAGGTTAAGCTGCCGGGGTCTCCCGAACCCCTTGCCGAATATGACTACATTCATCACGTGCGCCCCGGTGGCGTGTTTTTCGAGTTATTAGTCCTTGATATGCAACCAGTTGACTCGCAGACGAGCTGCCACGGCTGGCGCCCTCTCGTTGTTGTCGGCCCACGCTCAATGGTCACTTCGGTAGCCCCGCTATCTTAGGAACAATTCCCTTAGATCGGTGGTTTTGCGTCCCCGTCTTTCGGCGGGTATGCCCTTATCGATTTCGTAAATATGCATAATGCAGCTTTCCATTACAAGATCAGGCGCCCGGAACCTTGATTCTGGTCACCTGGAAGCCCGAAAATCGCCAACTCCGTCACACTTCTATGTCAATAATTCGCCTCGAAAAACTGCTAAAAACGGGCTCCGGCGGGGCCCTGGAGAAAATTGTCCAACGTGCTCAAAATATGGACAATTTGACCACCGCACTGAGAGCGCTTTTGCCGGACGACGCGCAATCGCATTTACTCGCGGCCAATCTGCGCGAAAATGGGGAACTGGTGCTGATCTGCAGTTCGTCATCCTGGGCCGCGCGGCTCCGTTTCGAAAGCGATCAGCTGATTGAAGCCGCCCGAATGGCGGGTGCCGACGTCAGCAGCTGCAAAGTGAAGGTATCTCCATCGACAGGCAGCATGTAGGTATTTCGTCGGAGGTATCTCCGTCGACAGGCAGTGTGTAGGTGTCTCGTTGGAGCCCGTCCTGACGGGCGATCGTTTTACGCGTAAGCAGGCGCTGCGTACGAAATCGGCGCTTTGCGGGAATCCTTGAAGGTCACCTCTTCCCATGCCGTCGCATCATCCAGAAGAACACGCAACAACTTGTTGTTGAGTTCATGTCCGGACTTGTGTCCTGAGAATTCACCAACAAGGCTGTGCCCCAGCAGATAGATGTCGCCAATTGCGTCCAGAATCTTGTGAATGACGAACTCGTTCGAATAGCGCAGTCCGTCTTCATTCAGAATCCGGTAGTCATCCAGCACGATCGCATTATCCATGCTGCCGCCCAGCGTCAGGTTGTGCTCACGCAGAGTCTCGACGTCCCGGAGAAAACAAAACGTTCTTGCACGGCTGACTTCTTTCAAAAAAGAAGTCGATGAAAAATCGATCGAGGCGTCCCGGCTAAGCTTGTTGAAAACAGGGTGATTGAAGGAAATCTCGAAATTGACTTTGAAGCCGTTGAACGGCGTCAGTTGCGCCCATTTCTCGTCGTCCTCGACCCGGATCTTTTTCTTGATGCGAATAAACCGCTTCGCCGCTTGCTGTTCTTCAATGCCCGCCGACTGCAGGAGAAAAACGAAGGGTGCAGCGCTGCCATCCATTATTGGTACTTCGGGTGCCGATAGATCGACCGTCAGATTATCAATCCCCAGCCCGGCCAGAGCAGACATCAGGTGCTCAACCGTCGCGACCTTGACGCCGTCCTTTATCAGCGTTGTACCCAACATCGTCTCGCCGACCAGTCTCGGGTCGGCTTTGATATCGACCGGTTTCTCGAGATCTACGCGGCGGAACGTAATTCCGGCATTTACCGCTGCCGGGCGCAGGGTCATATAGACTTTTTCGCCGGTATGCAGCCCGACGCCAGTAGCACGAATCGCCGTTTTTATTGTGCGTTGTCGCAGCATAGCCACAAGGTCCCGGGTATTGGCTGCCGGCCGCCTGTTCGCGCCTGACACTCGTCGCAGCCCGTCATTGACAGACCACTGACACTCAAAAAAAGATCGATATCCCCAAAAAAACCGACATTGTGACGCCGGCCACTGTTGCGCAACCACCGAGATTTAAAGGTTTACGGCAATTGTTTCACACAGATTAGCGCGAGAGGGTATCACATTGCCGGAAATTTCATCAAATATCAGCAACATAAATGCGGCCTGAATTACGCACCCCGAGGGAGCGGAGCAACGGCGGTATTGTTTCCCGGACGAGCGGCATGTCCAGGAGCAGCCGGCCCGGAGGTTTCCAACGGAAAATCCCCGGGCCGGCCGAGCGGAGAAACGACGATTACACCGAGTGAGCGTATGACATCGTCGTTTTCTGGTGTCAGTCAGCCTGGCGCCTCAGGAATGCTGGAATATCCAACAGCTCTTCCTGCAAGCCGGCTTCGTCCAGACCGTCACCGACTGCCCGTTTGCGCTGCACAGTTGGCTTGTCGAGAACCTGATAGTTTGGTTCGACGGCAGTAGCCTGCTGGCGCACGACGCGCATTGGTGACTCGGCCTGCGCGGCCTGCTGACCCAGTCCGGTTGCCACCACGGTTACGCGAATCATGTCGGTCATGTTCGGATCGATAACGGTGCCCATGACGATCGTCGCATTTTCCGACGAGAATTCCTTGATCGTATTGCCGACTTCCTGGAATTCGCCGATGGAGAGATCCGTCCCCGCCGTGACATTGACGAGGATGCCATTGGCGCCGGCCAGGTTGATATCCTCGAGAAGCGGACTGGAGATCGCCGCTTCAGCGGCTTCGCGTGCGCGATCTTCTCCCGACGACGAGCCGGATCCCATCATGGCCATACCCATTTCCGCCATAACCGTGCGAACGTCGGCAAAATCGACGTTGATCAGCCCCGGGCAGGTAATCAGTTCTGCGATACCCTGAACCGCACCCTGCAGAACCTGATTCGCCGACCTGAAGGCATCCAATAGAGTTGTCTCGCCGCCAAGAACGGTCAGGAGCTTCTCGTTCGGAATCGTAATGAGGGAATCGACATACTTGCCGAGTTCGACGATGCCGTGCTCGGCGACCGCCATGCGTTTGCGGCCCTCCATGACGAATGGTTTCGTCACGATAGCAACCGTCAGAATGCCGAGTTCCTTTGCAACCTGTGCGACAACCGGCGTCGCCCCGCTTCCGGTGCCGCCACCCATGCCGGTGGTAATGAAGAGCATGTCGGCACCCTCGATGACCTCCTGGATCCGGTCGCGGTCTTCCATTGCCGCCTGACGCCCGATATCGGGGTCGGCTCCGGCACCGAGTCCTTTCGTGATGTTGCAGCCGATCTGAAGCGCCGTGCGCACGCGCGCACTGTTCAGTGCCTGCGCGTCGGTATTCGCACAAATGAAATCGACACCCTCGATACCTGCATTGACCATGTGAGCGACGGCGTTACCGCCGCCGCCGCCGACACCAATCACTTTTATCACTGCGCTCTGGCTGTGCGCATCCATCAATTCAAACATTTTGGTTCCCTCCGCTAAGGAATTTTTCGTTTAAAAATCTGCTCACTCGTTTACTTCGCTTGTCTTCAAACACTCAAAAATCTCTGTCGTTACTTCTGTCAAATCAATACTGGCCCTGAAACCAGGATTTCACCTTTCCCCACCGGTCAGCGACGCTACCGGCGCGCCGCGTACCGCGCTGGTTTCGCCGCACGATGTTTTCAAAACCGTAGAGAAGCAATCCCACGCCCGTTGCGTGTATAGGGTTTCTTACGACGTCCATGAGCCCGTTGACGTACTGTGGTGCACCGAGCCGCACGGGCATATGGAAGACTTCTTCAGCAAGCTCAACTGCACCTTCCATCTTGGCGCTGCCACCGGTAATAACGACGCCCGCTGCTACAAGTTCTTCGAAGCCGCTTCGTCTTAATTCATCTCGAATCAGGCCGAACAGCTCTTCAAAGCGCGGTTCCACAATTTCTGCGAGGGTCTGCCGCGCCAGCCTCCTGGGCGGACGGTCACCAACACTGGGGACCTCGATCGTTTCATCGGGGTTAGCGAGTTGTGATAAGGCGCAGGCATATTTGATTTTGATTTCCTCGGCATACTGTGTCGGCGTCCGCATGGACACGGCGATATCGTTCGTTACCTGATCACCTGCGATCGGAATGACCGCCGTGTGCTGAATCGCCCCGCCAAGGAATACGGCAAGGTCCGTCGTCCCGCCGCCTATGTCGACGAGACAGGCGCCCAGTTCCTTTTCGTCGTCAGTCAGCACCGCATAACTCGAGGCGAGTTGTTGGAGTACGATGTCGTCGACTTCGAGGCCGCAGCGCTGTATGCACTTGACGATATTTTGCGCAGCGCTTTCCGCGCCGGTAACCATATGTACTTTGGCTTCCAGACGAACGCCCGACATGCCGATCGGCTCGCGAATGCCTTCCTGGTTATCGATCACGAATTCTTGCGGCAGGATATGCAAAATCTTCTGGTCGGCCGGTATGGCAACTGCGCGCGCCGCATCGATGACTCTGTCAACGTCGCTGAAGCTGACTTCCTTATCGCGGATAGCCACGATGCCGTGAGAGTTCAGGCTCCGCACGTGACTGCCCGCAATACCCGTATGCACAGAGCGAATATCGCAACCTGCCATCAGCTCGGCTTCCTCGACCGCCCGTTGGATCGAATGAACCGTGGACTCGATGTTGACGACGACGCCTTTTTTTAGTCCGCGGGACGGATACGTGCCGATACCCACCACTTCGATATTACCGTCTTCACGCAGGTCACCAACGATCGCAACGACCTTGGACGTGCCGATATCCAGCCCAACGATGAGGTTTTTATCGATTTTTTTCGACACTACTCAGTGCCTCGCGATGCCATCATTTTTGGTTTCTTATTGACGCGATTCTCTGCGGGTTTTCCGGACCCGTTTTTCCAGCCAATCGTGAAACCGTTGCTGTAACGCATGTCAACGTAGTCGATGTCCACTGCACGGCTCGTAATAATGGTTGCGACTACGTCCAGAAACAGCTCCGTGCGCTGTACGATTTCCCGCCTGCCGAATCTGATGTCGACACCGTTTTGCAATGTCATCTCCCATGCGCCACGCGCATCCATGTGGACACGACGCAGGTCCAGCCCGAGTGGAATCAGCTGCTCACGAATCGCCAGGTAGCGCCTGGCAATTTCGGCGGACCGGTTTGGTGGACCGCTCAGCCGTGGCAGCTCGGCGGGAATGTGGCGTGCATCGCTTACGAAAAGCTCACCACGAGTGTTAAGGAGTCCACGCTCGCCCCAGCACGCGGCGGGAACCTGTTCGATCACACTGATTTCGAGCCGGCTGGGCCAACGTCTGACAACGTTCGCCTGATCAATCCAGGGCAGCGTGACAATCAAGCGCTGAATCTCGGACAGATTCGCACTCAGGAAGCCGTCACTGAGAGCGCCAGATATCGCTTCTTCAATTTGCAGTGCACTCACGCGCTGAAACGAACCTTCAATCGTTATCGAACGGATCGGCCGGTCGAGCAATGTGGCACTCAACTCGTAGCTCAGAAAAATAATTCCTATCGCAATGAGCGGAGTCATTACTTTGGCCAACGGGATCTTCGGCAGCCGGACCCTTCCTGCCCGCTGCGGCTTACGTCTCATTGCCTGTTTACGCGTCATTGGCCGCCGCCTCGATGTGAGCCAGTTCCGACTGGTGCGAGATACTGGTTTCCAGAATTCGCCAACCAAGCTCGGCAAAATCGATGCCGGCAGTTTTTGCCGCCATCGGCACAAGGCTGTGGCTGGTCATGCCCGGCACGGTGTTTACCTCGAGTACCTGTGGTTCACCGTCACTGCAGGTCATGAAATCGACACGGCCCCAGCCCGAGCAGCCCAGCACGTCGAATGCGGCAATGGCGAGCTTCGCGTACACAGCCTCCAGCGCAGGGTCGTCGGTACCCGGACACCGGTATTCAGTGCTGTCCGCTTCGTATTTCGCGCGATAATCGTAAAAAACACGTGGCGTTTCGATGCAGATACTCGGCAGCGCCTCGCCCTGAAGAACGGCAACAGTCATTTCGTCGCCGAGGATGCATCGCTCCGCCAGGGCCGGACCGGAGAAACCAAGCGCCAGATCCGTGGCAGCGCCTAATTCGCCGGATTCAAATACTTTGGTCATGCCAACGCTGGATCCCTGACTCGACGGCTTCAATATGAGTGGATAGCCAAACTCTTCTGCCGCCAGTACTGCATCGGCTCTCTGCTCAATGACCAGGAAATCCGGCGTCGCAATGCCCGCCTCTTTGAAAAGGCGCTTGCTGCGGATCTTATCCATTGCGAGCGCCGACGCCATGACGCCGCTTCCCGTGTAAGGAGTGTTGAGCCATTGCAATGCACCCTGAATAGCGCCGTCTTCACCCCCCGTTCCATGCAAAGCTATCCAGACGCGATCAAAACCGGCTTCGTCGAAGTCGTGCATGCTTCGCTCAGCGGGATCCCAGGCTTGCGCCTCAACACCACGCGATCGAAGCGCGGCGAGTACGGCATTGCCGGTATCCAAAGACACTTCCCGCTCTGACGAAAAACCGCCGAACATGACGGCGACCCTGCCAAAGTCGGCGGCACTACTGACAACGATGCGATGTTCTTCGCTCACGACGCTGGATTCCCGACAATGCGAACTTCGTGGACCAGTTCGACGCCGTGTTGATCGGCAACAGTCTGCTGTACGAAACTTATCAATCGCTCGACATCGGCGGCGCAGGCATGATCGCTGTTGATAATGAAATTGGCGTGCTTGTCCGATACTTCGGCACCGCCGATGCGGTATCCCTTCAGCCCCGACACCTCGATTAACCTGGCGGCGTAATCGCCCGGCGGGTTTCTGAACACCGAACCGCAGCTCGGCAACCCGAGCGGTTGAGTTGCCTTGCGACGATCGAGCATCTCCTTCAGCGTTTCCATGCTGGCTTCTGCCGCCGGATCGAATGTCAGGACCGCTTCAAGGAACCACTCGTTGTCGGGCCCGCTGACGCTGCGATAAGCAACTTTGTAGTCTGATGGCAAACGCTCGCGGATTTCTCCCTGCCGGTCGATTGTCTTGATGGACTTGATGCGCTCCCAGGTCTCCCCGCCGTGCGCGCCGGCGTTCATCGCAAGCGCACCACCGAGTGTTCCCGGGATACCCGCAAAGAACTCGGCCGGACCAAGGCCCCAGCGAATGCATTGCCGCGCGAGCTGGGTGCACGGGAGCCCCGCACCAGCTGTTACTTCATGGTCGCCGGTCCGTTCAATATGGCTCAGAACGCCCGCAACCGAAATGACGACACCCGGCAGGCCACCGTCGCGCACCAGCAGATTACTGCCGAGGCCAAACCAGAACACAGGCACTTCTGAATCGAGCTCGCGAAGGAACATTGCCAGGTCATCAATATTCGCCGGCTTGAAGAAATATTCTGCCGGCCCGCCGACTTGCCATGAGGTATGCCGACTCATGGGTTCATCACGGAGCAGGTCTCCAGTCACCGCTGGGCTCTTTTCGGCCGCCATCATGAGTGCACCTTTAGTGATGGCTTCTTGCAGAGCAGTTTCGGCAACTGAGGCGCAAGTGCGCCGATGTCTCCGGCACCCATCGTCAACACCAGATCGCCGTCAGCAAGTACACTTTCGAGCACCGCGGCGAGATCATCGAGTTCTTCGACAAATACGGGTTCCACACCGCCGCGACTCCGCACGGCACGAGCAATTGCCCTGCCGTCCGCACCTGCAATCGGATCCTCTCCCGCCGCATACACTTCGAGAAGGATGAGCACATCGGCCTCAGAGAGGACCGCGGCAAAATCGTCCAGCAGGTCGCGCGTCCGCGAATATCGGTGTGGCTGGAAGGCAAGCACGACACGCTTGCCGGGCCAGCCGGCGCGCGCAGCCTCCAATGTTGCTGCAATTTCGGTCGGGTGATGCCCATAGTCGTCAATGAGCAAGACGCGGCCATTTGCGGTTTCAATCTCTCCGTGATTTTGGAAACGGCGTTCGATTCCCGCAAAGTTTTCGAGCGCCGTGACGACAGCCTGGTCACCAATCTGCAGCTCTTCGGCGACGGCGATTGCCGCAAGCGCGTTGCGGACGTTGTGCAAACCGGGTAATCGCAGGCTGACGTCCAGCGACTCTTTATCGTTTTGTCGCACAACCCGGAAACGGCTCAGACCTTCCGAGAACTCGATATTTTCCGCACGTATATCCGCGTCACTATCAATGCCATAGGTCACCATCGACCTGCCGACCTGACCGAGCACTTCATTTACGCCGGGATCATCGGTGCAGAGAATAGCGAGACCGTAGAACGGCAGGTTGTGCAGAAACTCGATAAAGCCGTTTCGTAGTTTTTGCAGGTCCCCGTCATAGGTAGACATGTGGTCAGCGTCGATGTTGGTCACAATTGCAAGCATCGGCTTCAAATGCACAAAGCTGGCGTCGCTTTCGTCGGCTTCAGCCACGAGGTATTCGCCCTGACCGAGTCGCGCATTACTGTCAGCACTTTTCAGGCGGCCACCAATCACAAACGTCGGGTCGAGGCCGCCCTCGGCAAGAATGCTCGCGACAAGGCTGGTGGTCGTCGTCTTTCCGTGTGTGCCGGCCACGGCGATCGAATAGCGAAAGCGCATGAGCTCAGCCAGCATCTCGGCCCGCTGCACAATCGGCATGAGCTGTTCACGTGCTGCTACGACTTCCGGGTTGCTTTCATCGACGGCACTCGACACGACGACAGCATCGGCGTCGCGGATGTTCTTTTCGTCGTGCCCGATGAATATGGTGGCACCAAGGTTTTTGAGTCGCAGGGTTGCTGCGTTGTTTTTCAGGTCTGAACCCTGCACCTGATAACCGAGGCTCAGCATGACTTCGGCGATCCCGGACATTCCGGAACCACCTATGCCGACGAAGTGCACGCGGCTAATTCGTCGCATCCGCTGGATCATGCGTGTGCTCCCGCGAGTTCGAGGCAGATATCGGTAATGCGCTGCAACGCATCCGGCTTTGCCAGGGCCCGCGCCTTCAGGGCGCGCGCCTGCAACGCATCCCGGCTGCTCAGCCAGTCCTGCAGCAAGCCGGCGAGCGATTCATCGTTCAGATCCTTATCCGCCATGATTGCCGCAGCACCTGCTTCTGCCATCGACCTCGCGTTAGCGGTCTGATGGTCATCGACGGCTGTCGGATACGGTACGAAAATAGCGCCGAGGCCGGCTGCCGACAGCTCAGCGACAGTCAGCGCGCCGGCCCGGCAGACGACCAGATCCGCCCATGCGTAGGCTTCGGCCATATCCTCGATATAGGGCAGCAACTCCACGTCGAGCGCTGCCTGTTTGTATGCCTCACGTGCCGCTTCGATGGTCAGGCTGCCGGCCTGGTGCCGTACGACCGGTCGTAATTCCTCCGCTAGCCTTGCGAGTGCGGCCGGCACAACTTTATTCAGCGTCAGAGCACCCTGGCTGCCGCCGAGCACCAGCAGGCGCAAGGCGCCTTTGCGCGCACTGAAGCGCATCGCCGGTTCTGCCAGTGCCGCAATATCGGCGCGCACCGGATTGCCAACGGTCTGGGTTTTTATGTTGGCGGGAAAACTGCCCGGGAAGGCTTGCAGCACAACCCGGGCAAGACGCGCCAGAAGACGATTTGTTAAGCCTGCAACAGCATTCTGTTCGTGGATTATGAGCGGTCGCCGCGTCAGCCAGGCCGCCAGACCGCCGGGACCGCTCACGAAACCGCCCAGGCCGAGAACAGCAGCCGGCCGATGCCGGGCCATGACCCGAAGGGACTGAGCAAGCGCCCAAATGAGGCGGAACGGCGCCAGCAGCAAGGTCATTCCGCCCTTTCCCCGGAGTCCGGCAACGCTGATCCATTCCATATCGATGTTATTGGCGGGCCCGACCCTGGATTCGAGTCCGCGATGTGTACCAAGCCAGACAACTTCGCGTGACTGCTGCTGCAACGCCCTGGCAACGGCGAGCGCCGGGTACACGTGGCCACCCGTTCCGCCTGCCATCACAAGAATCGGTCGGCCGCTCATCGTTTTGCCCCCGATGACTTGCGTTTGCGATTAACCGGACGGGCATCCGTGACAAGCTCGTGATGCACACGAAGCAAGAGTCCTATGCTGATCATCGCGATAATCAGGCTGCTTCGGCCATAACTGATCATCGGCAGAGTCAGGCCTTTTGTCGGCAACAATCCCATGTTGACACCGACATTGATAAACGCCTGAAGGCCAAGCCACGTACCCAGGCCCACCGTCAGATACGCTTCGAAAAATCTTTCGGCGTTCGCAGCGCGCATGGCCAGTTTGAAAATCCGCCAGAGGAGGCCAAGGAACAAACCGATGAGCAACAACGAACCCAGGAGTCCGAATTCTTCCGCGAACACGGCGAACACGAAATCTGTGTGCGCTTCGGGCAAATAAAACAACTTTTGAACACTGGCGCCGAGGCCGACACCGAACCACTCACCGCGGCCGATCGCGATGAGCGACTGAGTCAACTGGAATCCGGAATTGAACGGATCGGACCATGGATCCAGGAATGCAGTCAGGCGTTCGAGGCGATAAGGCGATGTTATCGCCAGCGCCGCCATCGCAATTATCGTGGTACTGAAAAACAGCAGAAAATCACGAAGGCGTGCGCCGGCAACGAAGAGCATCGCCAGCGCCGTCGCGAGGAGTACGATCGCGGCGCCAAAGTCAGGTTCCGCCAGCAACAGCCCGCAAGCGATGCTCAGGAGCAGCATCGGCCGCAGGAAGCCGACGAACTGTTGCCGCAGAGACCTGTTCTGTCTGACGAGATAGCCGGCGATATACAACAGCAGGCAAAGCCGTGCCGGTTCCGATACCTGGATGTTTATGACACCGACCCTGAGCCAGCGTGTACTGCCGTTGACCGCGTGGCCGACGCCCGGAATAAGAACCACGAGGAGCAACGCCAAACCGATCAGCAACAGCAATGGCCCGAGGTTTCGCCATACACTCATCGGTATGAAAAGACAAAGGAACGCAGCAGCGCCGCCGATTAGCGCAGCGATTGCCTGGCGCCGAACGTAGTAGAACGGATCACCAACTGCATTATCCGAGACCGATATCGATGCCGACGCCAGAATGAGCAGACCGCCGATCAACAACGTAAGCCCGATCGACAGCAGTACCGGATCCATCTGCAACGGCGTCTTCAGGCGAGCCGGAAACGGCATAGTGGCGCTCGAGATACTCATATCGGCAACCTCAGAACTGCCTCGCCGAAAGCGTCGCCGCGAACCTCGAAATTCGGAAATTGATCAAAGCTGGCACAGGCCGGCGCGAGCAGGACTGTGTCGCCGGACTGGGCGAAACTGGCCGCATGCACTACCGCTTCATTGATGTCGTTTACGATATGAACCGGCGCCTGATCCTCCAGCGCCTGTGCAATCTTGTCGGCATCGCTGCCGATCAGAATCGCCGCTCTAAGCCTGTCGGTGAGCGCTGCCGACAGGTGCTTGAAATCGCCGCCTTTTGCCTCGCCACCCGCGATGAGCACGACGATGCCGTCGATCGATTCGATTGAGGCAACTGCTGCGCCGATATTGGTCGCTTTCGAATCATTGATATAGTTCACACCGCCTTTGCGTGCGACCAGTTGCATGCGATGCGGTAATCCCGGAAATTCCGGAAGTACCTGCAGCATCGCAGACAGCGCGAGTCCCATGAGCTCTCCGGCGGCAAGCGCGGCAAGCGCATTCAATTGATTGTGCCGACCGACCATCTCCAGCTCGGATGTCGCAAAGAGCAACTGCTGTCCACGGGCGAGAAACTCAATGCCGTCTTCCACGAGCAGCCCGTAGTGTCCTTCCTCAGGCGCGTCCAGGCCGAAACTTACGACCACGGTCTCTTTGCCGACATGTTTGGCAATATCGGGGTCAGCGCGATTGATTACCGCAGCGTCGGCGTTTTTGAAAATCCGGTACTTCGCCCTGCGATAGCTTTTCTCACTCTCGTGCCAATCGAGATGATCCGCCGTGATATTCAGCAACACCGCGACTTTCGCCGGCAGCTTCTGTGTGCGTTGGAGCTGAAAACTCGAAAGTTCGAGCACATAGAAATCGGGCTTATCGTACTCCAGCAGATCGAGCGCCGGTTCACCGAGATTTGCGCCGGCCAGCGCTGTTTGTCCAGCAGCATCACACATCAGTGACAACAGTGTCGTCACCGTGCTCTTGCCGTTCGAGCCGGTGACCGCGACAATTGCTGCGCGTGCCTCGCGCGCGAACAATTCGATATCAGATACGATTTCTATGCCGGCTGCGCGCGCCGCTTTGAGGAGCGGCTCCGAGTCGGCAATGCCGGGAGATACTACGATCCGGTTGATATTTTCGAGTGCAGCATCTGTGCTAGCGCCGAGAATGACCTCGGCGTCCGGTGCAAGATCGTTTAGCTGGTCAAGGCCCGGGGGCTCGCTTCGGCTATCGAAAAACCTGGCATTGACGCCATTTCGCTGCAAATACCTTGCGACAGACAAGCCGGTAACGCCCAGGCCGAGCACAAGGTTTTCGCCCTTCGCCGCCGCAGGCTTTCTGTAGCTTCGCTTTTTCTTCTTCGCCACAGTCATCGGATCTTCAGACTCGCCAGGCCAATCAGGACAAGAATGACCGTGATAATCCAAAAGCGGACGATGACCTTTGGCTCCGCCCAGCCTTTCAGTTCGAAGTGGTGGTGCAACGGCGCCATTCGAAAGACACGGCGGCCGGTCAGCTTGAATGACGCGACCTGAATAATGACGGACACCGTTTCGACGACGAAAACACCACCCATGATTGCCAGCACGATTTCCTGCCGGACTATGACCGCAACAATGCCGAGTGCGGCCCCGAGGGACAGGGCGCCGATGTCGCCCATGAACACCTGCGCCGGGTATGTGTTGAACCACAGGAATCCCAGGCCTGCCCCGGCAAGCGCCGAACAGAACACGAGGATTTCGCCCGTGCCGGCAACATAGGGGATGCTGAGATATTCCGAGAAGTTCACGTTGCCAGTGAGATAGGCAAAAACGCCAAGCGCTCCACCAACCAGCACTGTCGGCATGATTGCCAGGCCGTCAAGACCGTCAGTCAGATTAACGGCATTGCTAAAACCAACGATAAACAAATAGGTGACGGCGATTTGTAACATGCCAAGCGGTAACGCCAGGTCTTTGAAATAAGGGATCAGAAGCGACGTACTGACCGGGTCGACAGCCAGCAGGTAAAGTGAAACTGCTGCAATGATTGCTGCGATCGACTGCCAGAACAGTTTTTTGCCCACAGACAGTCCGGCGGGATCCTGCAATACGAGTTTCTTGTAGTCGTCGACGTAACCGATCACGCCGAACGCAAGCGTCACGAACAATACAATCCAGATAAAGCGGTTCTCGAGATTTGCCCAAAGCACCGTGCTGACGACGATCGCCGTCAATATCAACGCACCACCCATCGTCGGTGTGCCGGCCTTCGGCAGGTGGCTCGACGGCCCCAGTTCGCGAACCGGCTGCCCAACCTGACTAAGGCTGAGCTTTGCAATCATCCGCGGGCCGATAACGAATGACAGGATCAGGGCTGTCAGGGCACCAAGGATTGCGCGCAAGGTCAGGTAGCTGAAGACGTTGAACCCGGACTCGAACTTCGTGAGGTATTCGGTGAGATATAGCAGCATGGTCAGGCCTTGCGTCTCATCGGCGGCTCGTTGATCAAGGCCTCGACCACACGCTCCATTTGCATGAACCTCGATCCTTTAATCAATATGTTTGTGTCTTCGGTTGCCGAACGTTGTATCTCCTCAATCAAGCCATCGATGTCCTCGTACCACTGTCCGCCGCTGCCGAAAGTTTTCACCGTGTTTTGTGATAAAACGCCGGTTGCCAGAAGCCGATCAATGCCTAAGCGCCTCGCCGCCCGGCCGACAGCCTTGTGCAGCAATACTTCGTCCTCGCCCAGCTCGCCCATGTCGCCAAGCACGAGCCATTTCTGACCAGACTGTGCGACCAGAAACTCGGCTGCTGCGATGACACTCTGCGGGTTCGCGTTATAGCTATCGTCGTAAACAGTCAGGCCCGTAATGCCTTCGACCGGGTGCAGCCTTCCCGAGAGCGCCTGCACGGATTCAAGGCCCTGCCGGATCTGTTTGCTGTCTATTCCGAGCCCGTGGAGTACGGCTGCCGCAGCACAGGCATTCTTGACGTTATGCAGGCCTGCAAGCGGCAATCTGATCGGAATCTCTTCCTGGTGAATGTGCAGGCTGAATGTCATCTCGTCGCCGTGCGCCTGGATGTCCGTGGCAAAGACGGATGCGTCGGCTTCGATTCCGAAACTGATAACCCTGTCGTCCGGTAGCAGCGAGCTCCAGTAGGAGAAATAGGAATCGTCTGCATTCAGCACTGCGAAGACCGGCGCAACCTGCCCCTGAAGTATTTCTCCCTTGGCCCGGGCGATGCCGTCGAGGTCTCCGAATCCCTCGAGGTGTGCGGGTGCCACATTGGTAATAGCGACGACTTCCGGTTCCGCCAGAGATGTCAGGTAGGCGATCTCTCCCGGATGGTTAGCACCCATTTCGATGACCGCGTAACGATGTTCTTCAGAGAGGCTCAGCAACGTCAGCGGCAGGCCAATCTCATTGTTGAGATTGCCGCGTGTTGCCAGCGTTGCGGCCGATAGCGAGAGGCAATTCGCGATCATTTCCCTGAGTGTCGTCTTACCGTTGCTGCCGGTAATGCCGATGACCTTCGCAGGCATTCGTTTGCGCCAGGCCGCGGCCAGCATGCCCAACGCAAGCCGCGTGTCATCTACCGTGATGTGCGGCAGATCAACGTCGGTTGCTGCTGGCAGCACGGCTGCGGCGGCGCTCTTCTCGGCCGCCTGCGAGACGAATTCACTGCCATCGTAGTTTGGTCCGGCTAGCGCAAAGAACAGCTCGCCGGGACCAAGCGTCCGCGTATCGATGCTGACGCCGGCAAAGTTACGGTCGCTTCCGTGTAGCGTACCGTTCATGATTTTTGCTGCCGCTATCAAGCTGCCCTCCATCACTGCCGCCGGGCGCTTCGGCTCCGGCGAGCGAAAACATTCGCTAGCGCCGCGTCGAAGTCCGAGAATGAAAGGCGTTGATCGCCGATAAGTTGATAGTTTTCGTGCCCTTTTCCGGCAATCAGCACGATGTCGTCGTCAGCCGCTTCGTGAATGGCATATGCGATCGCAGTGGCCCGATCCTCGATAGCGATCGCGCCAGTTTTTTCGCCAACGCCCTGCAGGACGTCGGCGATGATGTTGCCGGGTAATTCAGAGCGGGGATTATCGTTCGTAATGACGACGCGGTCGGCGAGTCTTGCCGCTACTTTGCCCATCAACGGCCGTTTGCCGCGATCACGGTCGCCTCCGCAACCAAACACGCACCAGAGCGATTTCCCGCAATGCGCACGGAGCGAACGCAATGCTGCCTCAAGCCCGGCAGGCGTATGTGCGTAATCGACATAGACGGTGGGCGCATGTGAGTCTGCGACCCGCTGCATCCGGCCGGGCGGCGCGGTGACTTTGCTGAGAACATCGCAAGCATCGGCGACCGGAATTTCCCAGCTCAGAAGCAGCGCCAATACGCCAATTGCATTAGCAACATTGAAATCTCCCGGCAACGGCACAAAAAACTCGAAATCGCCCCATGAGCTGTTGACAGCGACATTCGAGCCCCCTGTTGTTGCAACAACCGAACGAACGAATACAAACGGACGCCCGTTGGCAATTCGGTCTAATCGTGTCGACACAGTGACGACATCTCTGCCGCATCGCTCGGCGAGCTCCTGGCCGAATTCGGTATCGAGGCTGACTATCCGGTGTGAAACATCTCTGTCGAGGATGAGCCTCGCCTTGGTCTCGCCATATGCCCGCATACTGCCGTGGTAGTCGATGTGATCCCGGCTCAAGTTCGTAAATATTGCGCAATCGAAATGGACGCCATTGACTCGATCCTGCTGCAGTGCGTGTGACGACACTTCGATCGCAGCATGACCAGCGCCGGCGTCACGGAATGCCGCCAGTTTTTCATGCAGGTCGATGCACGCCGGTGTCGTCATATCGCTGTCCGTATCAAGCTCCCCTATGCCGAAACCCAGCGTTCCGAGGTATCCGCAAGTATTGCCCAGCAGTTGCATGCACTCAGCGATGAGAAATGACACGGTTGTCTTGCCGTTGGTACCGGTGACGCCGACAACTTTCATGTTCATGGATGGTGCATCGAAAAAGCGGTTTGCGATTTCGCCGATATGCGTCGTCAAGCCGGCGACCGGTATCAAGGGCACGCCGACATTGTCCGGCGCAACAACATCGGCACTCGAGTCCCAGACAACGGCCTCGGCACCTGCTGCGAGCGCTTCGTCGACATAGTCCAGCCCATGACCGGTTTCTCCAACCAGCGCGAAGAACACATTACCGGGTGACAGCTTCTTGCTGTCACTCGAGATGCCCGTGATCGCGACGTCTGGTGCATCGGCAATACGCTCAAGCAGCTCTTTCAGGGTGTTGTGCGGCTTCAGGGCTTCAGCCGGCATGTTCATTGACTCATTGCCTGCATGACACTGCCGGCATCAAGTGTGGGCAACGCGTCCGGCGGGACAGCGAGCAGTCGCAGAGATTCAGCCATGACATCGGCGAAGACGGGCGCCGCAACATCACTGCCGTAATACAGGTCGCCGCCGGGCTCATCGATGACGACAACTACAGCTAGTCGCGGACTGCTGGCAGGTGCCAGGCCGGCAAAAATAGAAATGTACTTGTGTTCCGAATACCCGCCAGCTGCAAATTTCCAGGAAGTTCCCGTTTTCCCGGCAACGCGATATCCCGTTACACTTGCCTTCATGCCAGTGCCACCCGGACGCACGACTTCCTCCATCATGCGTCTGACAGCTTTGGCTGTGTCATCACTGATGATTTGTTCCCCCACATTTGGCTGATCCAGTTTGACGAGGGATACGGGCCGGAGCCGACCGTCATTTCCGAGCGCTGCGAAAGCTTGTGCGAGTTGCAACGGCGTTACGGACACGCCATAGCCATAGGCAAGTGTTGCCCGACTGATCTGTTGCCAATGGCTGTAATGCGTCAGGAGTCCGGCTGACTCACCCGGAAAACCTGAGGATGTCAGGGAACCGAGACCGAAACTCGTCATCGTCCCCCATAACTGGTCAGGCTCCAGCGACAATGCAATTTTGCTTGCGCCGACGTTGCTCGAACGTGAAAGAACTGTCGTCAGGCTGATTCTTCCCAGGTTTCGGCGGTCTTCGATTTTCTTCGGCCCGACCATGATGTAACCGGGCGAGGTATCGACATAGCTGCTCGGTCGGTATCGGCCGCTTTCAAGGGCAGCCGCAAGGATCAGTGGTTTGATGCTGGACCCGGGTTCAAAAATGTCGGTTATTGCCCGGTTGCGATATCGCTCTGCCGAGAACTGCGCCCTGTCATTCGGGTTGTAGGTAGGCTGGTTGACCATCGCCAGGACCTCACCCGTGAGCACGTCGAGAACTACAATAGACCCCGAATCCGCATGGTGCTGCTGGATCGCCGCTTTGAGCGTCCGGTATGCGAGGTATTGGAGGCGCAAGTCGATACTGGAGGCCAGATCCTTGCCATGACGCGCCGGCCGAATGCTCTCGACCTTTTCAACGGGCCGGCCGAGGCGGTCTTTCAACACGCGCTTGGCGCCCGACTCACCGCTCAGCCAGTGGTTAAACGCAAGCTCAAGCCCCTCCTGGCCATCATCATCGACATTGGTAAAACCAACAAGGTGGCCAGCTACCTCCCCGGCGGGATAGTAACGGCGGTACTCACGTAGTACGTTCACACCCGGCAGCTCTAAAGCCATCACCCGATGTGCCTCGTCAGGCCTCAGGTGGCGCTTAAGATAAAGAAATTTCTTGTCCATACTCCGCGTTATGCGACGCATCAGCAATTGCGCATCGAAATTCAGCGCAGCTGCGAGCTTCGGCACGCTGTCCACTGCCGAGGCGAGTTCCTTCGGATTCGCCCAGACGCTGTCGACCGGTGTGCTGATGGCCAACGGTTCACCATTGCGATCGGTGATCGAGCCTCGATGTGCAGAGATTTTTTCCGTGTGCAGATGTCGCGTATCCGCCTGCCGGTTCAGAAAGTCCTTATCAACGACTTGCAGGTAGACGGCACGCGCAACCAGCGACGACGCGGCCAGCACGAAGAATGCAAGCACTATGGCGACTCTGCCGACGAATCGCCGCGCAGTCTGTTGTTTGGTTTCTGCTGCTCGGTTCATTGTCGTTCGATTACGTAAATCTCCCCGGACTGCGGGCGTACGAGTGACATTTCTTCGACTGCAAGGCGCTCAATTCGTGCATGGGTTGCCCACGTACTCTGTTCGATTTGGAGCTGACCCCATTCGATGTTCAGTTCGTCGCGTTCGGTCGTCAGGTTTTCGAGTTCGACAAACAACTTGCGGGAATCGTGTTTTGTATAGATCAGGGCCAATGCTGACAGAGCGCAGACCGCTACGAACACCGCTATCAGGAGAAATGGCTGTCGTCCGCTGCCTATTTCCATCACAAGCGCTCCGCAATTCTGAGGCGTGCGCTGCGTGCGCGAACATTCGCCGCAATTTCTTCGGCAGTCGCGCTGATCGCTTTGCCAATTAGTTTGAACGGCGGCATGAACTCCGCTGGTATGGACGGCAAGCCGCGATACTGTTCGGGTTCTCTCGATGCGTTCCGCATGAATCGCTTGACGATCCGGTCTTCGACCGAATGAAAACTGATTACACAAAGACGCCCGCCCGTGCATAACAGATCCACAGAAGCTGCCAGCGCGGCTTCGAGTTGCCTTAATTCGTCGTTAATCTGGATGCGAATGGCCAGAAACGTTTTCGTCGCAGGATGTTTGCGGCGCTTATGACGAGGAGTTGCTGCCGCTACGACTTCAGCCAATTGTTCGGTCCGTACGATCGCTTCGTTCGATCTTGCCGCAACGATTGCCCGCGCAATCGGGCCGGCGAACTTTTCATCAGCATATTTGATGAGCACTGTTTTCAACGTTTTTTCATCCACATCGGCGAGCCATTCAGCGGCGCTGATCCCTGATTGCGGGTCCATTCGCATGTCCAGGGGTCCTCCCCGCATAAAACTGAATCCTCTCCCCGCCTGATCCAGTTGTGGTGATGAGACCCCCAGATCGAGTAGCAAACCGTCCACTTTTCCGAGCAGGTTCCTGTCCAGCGCAATTTTCTTAAGTTCCGCAATTTCACCCCTTACAATTTCGAACCGCGGGTCATCTGTCAGTGCTTTCGGCGCTGCGGCTATGGCCTCCGGATCACGATCAAGCGCAATCAAGCGGCCCTCCGGCCCCAGTTTTTCGGCTATCGCACCGCTATGTCCCCCACGGCCAAACGTTCCATCCACGTAGCAACCGTTCGGCCGGATGTTTAATCCTTCAAGAACCGGGCCTTTGAGGACCGGTACATGCCCGTGGTTCTTCACCGCTCGCCCGCATTTATCTACAGCGAGAGCGACTCAAGGTCGGGCGGCAAGTCCCCGTCATCATCAGCACCAAGCCACTCATCCCGTTTCCCGTTCCAGCGTTCCTCGTCCCAAAGCTCAAACTTATTCCCCTGGCCGATCAGAATTGCCTGTCGATCGAGTCCGGCGAAATCGCGCAGTTCCCGTGACAGCAAAATGCGTCCATGCCCGTCGATATCGACTTCGGTCGCGTAGCCGACCATGATTCTCTGCATTTGCCGGGCCAGCTTGTGGAGACTCGGCAGGCGTATGAGTTTTCGCTCGATCTCCTCCCAGTCCGGTAATGGATAGATGAGCAGGCAGTGATCCCTGTCGACCGTGGCAACCAGTTGTCCGTCGCAACGCGCAGCCAGCCGCTCCCGATATCGGGTCGGAATAGCCAGGCGCCCTTTGGCGTCCAATGTGATTTTGGTGGCCCCACGAAACATGGTATTTTTGATGAGCCTCTAGCCATGAGGAATGCTCCAGCCCATCTCCTCCCACTTTTTTCCACTTTTCGACACTATATTCGCGCGATTCAGCAGCGTCAACACAGAGGTCCAAATAATTCTTGTTGTACAGGGACTTAGAGACTATTTCGTGGCTGAATTCGGGCAAATTGTGGCGCTCAATTGGAACTATAAATCAGTCACTTAAGTCCATTTTCTCGATCTACACTTATATATATGTCGCCAGTCCGCGACAGCATTGGATTTTTCGACGTTCGCGCAGGCCCGCTTTCGGCCTGCGCTGACTATTTGCGCAGCACGGCCTTGTATAAGAAAGGAAGCTGTGGGGACGGACCCCGAAAAGGTGAGAAAGCAAGAGCCGGCAATAAGCCGGGTTCTGTCGTGGACAACCATTCATCTGGGACGACCGTCACCGATCGCCTCTAGCAACCTACCCGGGAGTCCGCTCGGGGCCGGCGGTGCAGACATAAGTCTGCGCACTCCCCTATTTGGTCTTGCTCCAGGCGGGGTTTACCGTGCCGCGGCATGTTACCAGCCGCGCGGTGCGCTCTTACCGCACCTTTTCACCCTTGCCGGCGCGCAATGCGCGCTTAGGCGGTATGTTTTCTGTGGCACTTTCCATGGGCTCTCGCCCTCCAGGCGTTACCTGGCGCCCTGCCCGATGGAGCCCGGACTTTCCTCCGCAATCGCCCCGAAAGGCGACCCGGCGGTTGTCTGGCCGACTCTTACTTCCTCGAACCGAGTATTTTACAACAACGGGCTTTGCTAGGGGTAAACCATTACTGAAAAGCCGTGACGGACGCTCGTGGTATGCAACGGGCATGTCTCACGAGAGAGTCTGCCCGAGCGAGGGGGATATGCCCGTTGCATGCCACGGGCATGTGCAGACAGCTCAATGGTGTCGCGCACCAGCTTAGTACGCAGGACCCTCTTCACCGGCCGCATCCCGCATTTCCCAGGTGGAGATCATCGGAAAGACCTTGAAGAGAAGGAGAAACACAAGAAGGAACCCCGCAAAAAGGCCGGCGACCAGTATCAATTCGTACGGCGAGGAGAATGGCGTGTGATTTTCCAATCTCGCGGGTACTACGAGGAGATAACGATTAATCCAGACACCGACGTTAATTGCAGCGCCGACCAGGAGTATCGACCACCAATGGCGCTTGACGGGCGCAAATATCAGCGCACCAAGCGGAATTCCGAAGACACAGACCACCATAATCCAGAAATACTTGCCGTAGTGGCCGAACATCTGCGTGTATAGCGGCCCGGTCTCCTGGGGAAGGTTGCCGAACCAGGTGACAATAAACTGCGCCCAGAACATGTATAGCCAAAGCAACGCGAATCCGGTGAGAACGATGCCCATGCTCTTCAACTGCACGGTATTGAAAAAGTTTTCCAAACCCAGTGTTCGCGATGTGACAGCGCCGAGGAGCAATATGGCTGCGCTGCCGGCAATCATATTCCCAAGAATAAAATACATGGGATATACCGAGCTGTGATAATGGGGAGACAACATCATCCCGAAATCCCATGCGATGAATGTATTGGCGACTACCGCAACGACCAGTACGACCGGCGCATAAAGAAATACATTAGATTTCACGACCTGATCATCGCGGCGCTGTCGTAAAGACCACAACCACTTATAGAGGCCGCGACGCCAGCCCGGACCGGTCTCAGTTAATTCCCTCGTGACATCCGGCAGCAAGCCCATCAGGAAGTAGACGATTGCAAGTCCGTAGAACACAAGCTGGGCCACGAGATTTCGAATTAACAGGAAGTCAGCGTTTAGCCAGGGACTCAAATGCTCGCCCGGTTCCGCTGACAGCCAATAGAACAAATGCTCTTTGCCATAGGCAAAAATCAGCAGGAACAAAATTATGGCGAAAGGAAAAAATGCCAGCGTCGCGATTTCCCCGAGCCGATAAAACGGCCGGGCCCAGTCCGTCCTGCAAATCCGCATGATTGCGGAAAACGCAACGCCGAACTGGCTCACTCCAAGCAGGAAGACATAACTCGCCACGAAGAAACTCCATGGAACGGAATCAGGTGCCGTAATAAGCAAGTAGGCGAAGCTGCCGGCACCCGCAAGCAACAGGACCGCGAGGGCCATCAAAGCCGTCGAATAGCCCTTACATTCGTCAGGGACACCGATCGCAATTTCGCGAACTGTGCTCATGACCCGCCGAATACTTCCTTGATGTAATTGACCAGATGCCAGCGGTCTTCAACAGCTATCGCCTGTCGATAAAACGGCATCGCAAGGCTGCCGTGGCTGATCGTATAGAAGATTTGCCCATCAGGCTGAAGCTGCACATAGTCGAAGTTAAGTTCCATAGGCTGGGGTACGAACTTTTGGCCGACAGGCCCATCTCCACGGCCCTGTGCGCCATGGCAGACAATACAATGCAATTCGTACATTTCTCTGCCGCGAGCAAGAGATTCGGGTGACTTTGGAATGGGGTTGACGAGGATTCGACCGGCCTCCAGTCGGGCACGTACGAGTTCGATGATGTCTTTTGGTGGCGGGTAGCCGTCTCTGCCACCAACGGGCACGGCACCCGGGTTGGCTGCAACCACCGCTTCCTGAGCTTTCACGGATGGCTGGTCCACCATGTCCTTGTCCCAGGGCAGCGTTACACCGGTCCCCGGGATGGCCAGGAGGCAGGACACGCAGGCCAGCTGCGATAAGCGCAGGCCTTTCAACTTTCGTCCTCCACGTGATGAATCTCCTCCGCTCCGGCGCCTCTGATAATCGCCTCCGCCCTCGCTGCCTGCTCTCCGGCCGCGCCTTCCACGACGACAACAAATCGATCGACATTAGCCGATGGCAGGTATGGTGCGTCGTGCCAGGCCGGCAGGCCGGAGACGACATGAAATCCGAGCAGTGTGAACAGCACGCCCAGCAGTATCGTCATCTCATAGGTGATGACCAGGAACGGCGGAAAGGTGATGATGGCCCGGCCACCGGTAGGCAGTATGAAAACCAACGCAGTAGCGACGGACATCGCGAAGCCGGACGCAGCGCCGATGATGGCGCCCGCCAGCGAGTAGCGTCTCACTGGCGACTTGCCGAGACCCAGCACTTCCTGTGCTTCTTCCATGGGTATCGGTGACAACAACGATATATTGTCGAATCCCGATGATTGCAGTTTTTTCGCGGCAGCGAGAAAATCTTCCTCGAACGCGAAGGTGCCCATGATGGCCATCAGGCATCCCTCCTGAGCGGCTTCAGCGTCTCCTTGACTTCGTAAATCGATATCGCCGGGACCCATTTGATGAAGATCAGGTACAGCGTCGCGAAGATCCCAAAAGAGCCGATCGTGATCGATATTTCAATCCAGCTCGGAAAATAAAAACCGAAAGCATCCGGCAGGAATTTGCGAGGCTGTGCCGTCGCTACGATGATGAAGCGTTCGGTAAGCATGCCAATGTTGATCAGGATAGAAATCACCAGCATCTTGTTCCAGGACAGGCGAATCTTCTTAAACAATATCAATAAGGGAACGAAGGCGCAGAACAGAATCATTTCCCAGTAGAGCGGCGCATAAAAACCAGTGAGCTTGAACTTCAGCGCCTCCAGCTCGAAGGACGAGCCGCCATACCAGCTGCTGAAAAGCTCCAGCATGTTGATGTAACTCCAGATCAGGGACAAGGCAATCAGCAGCTTGCCGAGATTGTCGAGATGCACCTGCCCGATGTAACGTTCGAAATTTAAAAACTTCCTGAGGCAATACATCACGGTGACAATACCGGCCGTCCCGGAAAAGATTGCGCCACACACAAAGTAGGGCGCGAAGATCGTGTGATGCAGGCCCGGCACAATCGACAATGCAAAGTCCCAGGATACGATGCTATGCACCGACACGGCCAGCGGGATAACGAAGACAGCGAAGAACATGTACGCCGACCCGAGTGTGTGCCATTCCCTGGCGGTACCTCGCCAGCCGAAAGAGAAAATCGTGTACAGCCGGCGCCTTAAACCCGTGCTTGCGTCGCGGACCGCAGCGAAGTCAGGCACAGAGCCCATGTAGATAAAAATAGCACTGGCCGTCAGATAAGTCGTAATGGCCATGACATCGAACAGCAGGGGTGAGCGAAAGTTCGGCCACAAGCCCATTTGATTGGGAATCGGAACAATCCAGTGGACGTACCACACGCGGCCGACATGCACCATGACAAACAATGCCGCGGTCATCAGTGAGAACAGCGTCATGGCCTCTGCGCTACGGTAAATCGACTTGCGCCAGGGACTGTTGGTGATGTGCAGTATCGCGGATAGCAACGTGCCGGAGTGGCTCAGGCCGATCCAGAATATGAAGTTGGATATGTAGGAACCCCAGACGGCATTGCGGTTCATGCCGGCGGCGCCAACACCAACAAAAATCTGATAGATCCAGGGCATAAAGAAGCAGATCACTGCCACACTCATCGTGGTACCCAGCAATATCCAGTATCTGGGGCCCGTCTCCAGCATCACAGACAGGACGTCCTTGTTGACTTCCGCGTAACTTGGCTGTCCGTGATCAAACATCGTTTATGATTCTTCTCTTAATCAACAATTCTGAAACTGTTCTCATGCCGAGGTGTGCGCCTTCTTCAAATAAACAATCGACGGCGTCGTGTTCAATTCTTCCAGAACCGCATAGCCCCTCGGGTTTTTCATCATTTTCGACACCTTGGCTTCCGGGTCATTGCTATCTCCGAACACCATGGCTTCAGTCGGGCAGCCTTGCACGCAAGCCGGCACGATTTCGCCATCACGAACGCGCCGTTTGTCCTCGTCCTTTGCGTTGTCTTTTGCAATGCGGATGCGTTGTATGCAGAAAGTGCATTTTTCCATTACGCCCTTTTCGCGCACGCTGACATCCGGATTCAGTTGTTGCTCCAGCGGTTCATCCCAGGTGTAAGTAAACCAGTTGAAATAGCGAACCTCGTACGGGCAGTAAAGGGCGCAGGCCCGGGTGCCGATACAGCGGTTATAAATCTGCGTATTCAGTCCATCCTGGTTGTGATAGGTCGCAAATACAGGACACGCGATTTCGCAAGGCGCATCGTCGCATTGCTGGCAAAGCATCGGGATGAATCCCATCTTTACGTCGGGGTACTCGCCCTCCCAGTAGCGCTCGATTCGTATCCACTTAATTTCACGATTTTGCGAAAAGCGTTTCTCGCCGACGATCGGAATATTGTTTTCTGCCTGGCAGGCGACTACGCAGGCTTCACAACCCGTGCAGCGATCCAGATCGATGGTCATCGTCCAGTGGTAATCGAATTTGTCGTAATAACCGGGTCTGGTGTAAGCCTTAAGTTTTTCAACGAACGTGCTCAAATCATTGCCCCATGTCACGCATGATCATTCTTCGGTCCCAGAATCTGCCGGCCGAGCGTACGGGTTACACCATCGGTCTTGACAATCTGCAGCCGTTCACCGGTAGCCTTAAGTTTCACACGCGTCGCCGCCCAGGCCAGATCACCAGCCTGATCGTCCATAAGCGTTGCGACAATGTGAATCGGATTGACGCCCCGGTCTCTGGCATAACGACCGTAAGCCGTATGGCCCTGGCCAACTGGCATTGCGACTACGCCGGGCTTGATCGCAGGAAAAATGACCGCCGGGACGCGAACGGAACCGGCGGGAGTCTCTACTTCCAGTACATCTCCCTCTTCGATCGCCAACTCATCGGCTGTCGCCGGGTTGAGTTCCACCCAGGATCCGTATACGACGCTCGTCATTGGATCGGGCAATTCCTGCAGCCACGGCAGATTGGCACCCCTGCCATCCAGGAAAGTTGCCGTCAGAAACGGATGCAGAATGAATGGGTATTCGCTCTCGTCACCTGCGAAACTCGATGTCGGGTCCGTAATCGCAGTCATGGTCGACGAACCTGAAGGAACCAGTTGATCGCCACTGCCAGCGCTCGGCCGGCCCCACACGCCTGCTTCGAGTGCTGCCTGCCAGAATTTCTCGAATTCCTGATCGGATTGTTCGGATCCCTGTTGCTCAAATTCTTCGCGCCAGCGTTCCTTGATGAATTCCTCTGTCGTTCCCCAGGGCATTTCGATCGGCAGTTCGCCACCGATCTGTCTTGCCAGCGAAAGTATGATGTCGCCTACAGAAAGTGTGCCATAAAGCGGCATCACGACCGGTTGCGAGATCGAAGCCACCGGGAAACCGACGCCGGGATCCGGTACATCGTCACCCCAGGATTCCAGATAGGTACTCGTCGGCAGGATCAGATCTGCCATTTCCGTCGTCTCGTCACGGAAGTTGGACAGCGCGACGATCAAGGGCACCTTTTCCAGCGCCTGCCGGAACCCGACGCTGCTTGGCAGCGCAAAGACGGGATTGGTGTCGTGTAACAGCAATACCTCTACGTCGCCGGCTTTCATCGCCTCGACAAGTTCGACCGCTCCCTGCAGACCGGCCTGCCTCGATCGCGACGCGGCTGAAAACGCCTGTTCAGAATTAAAGATGATGCCGCCCGGCTTGCTCAGGTTTCCAGCAAGATGATTCAGCGCGTTGACCGCCACGACACTGGCCACGGCATTGGTCCCCGCTGCGGTCGCACCACCTGCGATAGCGAGGCTAGCCGCGCTCGCAGCGAACTCTCGGGCAAGGCGCAGAATTTCGTCCTCACTGACATCGGTTTCAGCAGACACCCGCGACAGTGAATACGGCTGCAGCGCGTTTGACCATGCGTCCCGGTCATCACCGTCATAGTGGCCGTTGCTGACCATGGCATGCGCTATTCCGAGAGCGAGCAGCCCCTCGGTGCCCGGCTGCGCCGCAATCCACTCGTCGGCATTGGCGCCGCTCAAGGACATGCGCGGCTCGACCTGTACTGTCTTGCCGCGGCGGTGCTCGCGACCTTGTCGCAAATGGCCATAGGCAAGACTGTGGTGTACCGGTGATATCCAGGTGCCGAGATAGTCCGCGCCGAAGGACAGCAGATAATCGGCATTCTTGATGTCGTAGTAAGGAAGCCGGTCGGTGCCGAAGGATATTTTGTTCGCGGCCAGGAGCGCACCCGGATAGGTGAAGTCATATTGCTGGTAATGCTCCGAGCCCAGCAGGTTCATGAACTGTGCGAACAGTTCGTCCAGGTGACCCCTAGCTCTGCCCGTCAGCAAGCGGACCCGATCGGCCTTTTCCTCGATCCTGAGCCGGCCGATGCGGCTTCCAACCGTGGTTAGCGCTTCGTCCCAGCTTATCTCATCGAAGTTTCCGGATCCGCGCTGCCCGGCGTTCCGCAAGGGTGTTCTGATCCGGTCCGGATTGTATAAAGCATTTAGTCCGGCCTGGCCCCGCGCGCACAACCGGCCCTGACTGACGGGGTGTACCGGATTTCCTTCGATCTTCTTGGCTCTGCCTTCGCGAATCCGTACAGAGATTCCACAGCCGGCAGAACACTGATTGCAAACCGTGTTGTACCAGGTGGCGACACCCGGAGAATAGTCTTCAGGGGGCACGACCTGGGGAACGAGCAACTCGACGGGCCGCTCGATGCTCTCACCGTAAAGAACGCCGCCGACCGCACCGATGCCTCCGGCCCCGATGTATTGCAGCAAGTCTCTACGTGTAATTTTTGACATTCGTTCTTCTGTCTCCGCGATTACTTATGACAAGTCCAGCAATCGCGCCCATGCTCTACGTTTTTTTCCGTATGGCATTCGACGCACCAGGGCATTCGCAACGTAGCAACCCGCGTGACGCGGTCCATGGTCTCGACGGGTCCGTGGCATTCCTGACATTCGACGTCTGCTTTTATGTGCCGCTTATGTGTGAAGTGAACGAAATCGGGGACATCGTGCACCTTGATCCACGGTATAGGTTCACGCTTTTCCCAGTAGGCGTTCAGCTTGAGGATTTCCGGTTGCTCGCGCACGTCGGGCAGGGCCTTATGGCAACCCACGCACTTGCTGACGCTGGGGACGCCGGCGACCGGCGTCGTGGCGGCATAGATATGACAGTGCTGGCACGGGATCTCGTTATCCGTTACATGCACTGTGTGACTGAATTCGATCGGCTGGACCGGAGAGCGATCCGAATAGTATTTGCCGTGCACCCATACGCCTGCCAGCAGTCCAAGCACCGCCACGAGCCCGAGCAGGGCTGGCTTTTTCGCGGGCTGCAGCGCCTCGAGTACGGAGATAGACAAATGGTGCCCCCTTTCTTATGGGGCAAGAGTTTGCCCGTAAGCCGGGCAAACTACAAATTCATTGCCGGCTTTGTCCTCAATATGATTCCGGCGTGGTCTCCGCAGCAGGGATCAGCCAACCCGAATGTATGAGACGGCCAATACTTTGCCGGGCTTGCGCCGTGGCGGTGACTTCGGTACGTTTAGTCGCGCTTTCAATGCCCACAGGTGCGCAAAAGCGAATCATGAGAATACTTATCCGTTCGGGATTTCTGTTGCTAATCAGCATATGCGTTGGCCCCGCCGCACAGGCGGCCGGCGACGTAGAAAACGGCAAGGTGCTCTATAAGATCTGCACCGCTTGCCACGGAGCGGATGCCGAGGGCATGGCCACGCTAAATGCCCCGGCCAATGCCGGTCAGGACCCCTGGTATCTGACCCGCCAAATGAAGAACTTCAGAGCCGGTATTCGCGGCGCGCACCCGGATGATACGTTCGGCGCCCAGATGCGTCCGATGGCGATGATGCTGGCTGATGAACAGGACATCGCCGATGTTGTCGCCTACCTCACGAGCATGGATATGCCGGAACCTGCGACGACAGTGGACGGTGATGTAGAGGCCGGCAAGAAAGCGTACGCGATCTGCATCCCCTGCCATGGAGAATTCGGTGAAGGTGCCCGGTCGCTGGACGCACCACGCTTATCCAATCAGCATGACTGGTACACCGTCAGACAACTGGAAAATTTCAAGGCCGGGGTCCGCGGCACCCATCAAAGCGATATTTATGGTGCCCAAATGCGCATCATGGCGCAGATGCTGGAAACCGATGAACAGGTGAGGGCCGTCGCCGCTTACATTGCCACCATAGAGTACCGCCCCGGCAGCGAGTAAAGTCTTTTTTGCCATTCTTAATTCGCCCGTCAGGACATCGCCGCATAAATCTCCGTTAGAAATCGCCCGTCAGGACGGGCTCCTACGACGCGTCGGCTGCTACCCGTTGGAGCCCGTCCTGACGGGCGATCTCGCCTACGATCGTTCTTCTTGCTCGTCTGACGAACGTAGCAGGTACATGGATGGCCCGGTCATTTTGTTGCCGTTGAATTCCATGCGCATCTGATAGCGCCCCGGTGCCGGAAACATGACATTCTTCAACGGCAGAACGAACTGAGTCCTGGCAGGTGCCCTTGACTGCGACGGCGGCTCCACATCGGTGTGGCCTTCGATCGTGAATATCGACTTTCCCCCGGGATCGGTCAAATCCATCCTGAAAGTTATCCGACCCTGTTCATGCCGATCCCATTCGACGATCCCGGCAAGAACCATTTGATCCTGCCGGGCCGGAAAATCAGGCGCACGGAGGTCATGGAAGACGCCGTGAATATTGAGTTTTCCGTCGGGCCCTGCACCGGCGTCTGTACAAAAGAGGAAAACGCCTTCCATCATTCAACACCTCCGCCACCGTCTCGAGAACACGGGAATTGGCAGTCTAACCTGTGGAAATCAGATACTGAATCCACTATTCTTCGGCTTTGAATCAGTCTGAACGTCCTGGAATGCGGCTTGAAGCCCGCCTTTGGATGTTGGGGGTGCTGATTCCCAAGCCTCTGACTACAACAATTTCATAGAGGCCGATTGCTCAGAAGACCGACGGCAGACCGTCTTCCAGCGCGATACAACATCCGCGGCGGTAACGTTAAATAAGGATACATAAAGTATGCCTATAGCAGTTGTGCTGATTGTGCTGGTAGTGGGTTCGCTCGTTTTTCACTTCGTCAGTCCTATGTTCGGGTGGACCTACACACCGATCGCTTCAAACTGGGGCATGATCGACAGCACCGTCGACATCACATTCGTTGTGACCGGCATCGTGTTCGTTGCCGTTAATCTTTTCATGGCCTACGCGATCATTCGCTACCGCCACAGGGAAGACTCGACAGCAAAGTACGAACCGGAAAACAAAAAACTGGAAGTCTGGCTCACCGTTCTGACGACCATCGGTGTCGCCGCGATGCTGACACCAGGATTGTTTGTCTGGGCTAAATTCGTAACGGTTCCCGAAGGCGCGACTGAAATAGAAGTTGTCGGCCAGCAATGGCACTGGCGTTTTCGTCTTCCCGGCGAAGATGGCGAGTTCGGGTCGATCGATGCCAAGTTAATTGGCGTTGAAAACGTGTTCGGCATCGATCCGGACGACCCAAACGGACAGGATGACGTTCTGATCGACGATGGCATCGTGCATTTTCCCCTCGGCGAACCGGTGCGACTCTGGCTGCGCTCGAAAGACGTATTGCATAACTTCACCGTCGCTCAATTCAGGGTCAAGATGGACGCCGTGCCAGGCATGGTGTCGTACATGTGGCTGGAACCAACCAAACTGGGTGAATACGAAGTTCTCTGTGAAGAGCTGTGTGGTATCGCACATCACGCCATGCGCGGCAGGGTAATCGTCGATGAGCCCGGGGACTACCAGGCGTGGGTGGACAGCCAGCCGACCTTTGCCGAAATCCAGGCAAGTCCACCTGGCGATACGGCGCTCGGCGCGGCATCGTACGCCGTGTGCGCCGCCTGCCACGGTTCGCAAGGTGAAGGCAACGTCGCATTGAATGCGCCGAAGCTCAGTGGCCAGGATCCTCGATACCTGAAGGAACAACTAAGAAAGTACAAAGCCGGCATTCGCGGTACCCATGAAGCGGATGTCTATGGCAGGCAGATGCAGCCAATGGCTGCAACATTGGCGACTGACGCGATGCTAAACAATGTCCTCGCCTATATCGGCACGCTGCCCGACAATCCGGCGCCCGCGACGATCAGCGGAGACATTGCCCATGGTGCCAAATTGTACGTGGTCTGCGCCAATTGCCATGGCAAGGACGGTCAGGGTATTCCGCTGAACGCCCCGCGGCAGGCCGGCATGAGTGACTGGTATCTGCTCAGTCAGCTGAAAAATTTCAAGAATGGGGTCCGCGGAGAGCATCCTTATGACCTTAAAGGTAAGCAAATGGGATACATGGCACGGATACTTCAGGACGAGCAGGCGATGCGGAACGTCGTCGCTTACATCAACACGTTGTAGGCATCGATATGCAGGAAGTCTGTACGAAGAATTTTATTAATGACGATCTAAGCGCAAGGGGTTTTTGATGGCATACGTTGCAATTGCCGACCGGGATCATGAAATAGAACATCACGATCCGACGACATTCATCACCAAATACATCTGGAGTCAGGACCATAAGGTCATCGCCATCCAATACTCCATTACCGCCATTTTTGTCGGCTTGATCGCGTTGATCCTGTCCGCAATGATGCGTCTGCAGCTTGGCTTCCCGGACTCCTTTTCTTTCATCACTCCGACCAATTATTACCAGTTCATCACGATGCACGGGATGATCATGGTCATCTTCCTGCTGACGGCACTGTTTCTGGGCGGCTTCGGGAATTACCTCATACCATTGATGATCGGTTCACGGGACATGGTGTTCCCCTTCATGAACATGTTGAGCTACTGGGTCTATCTGGTGTCGGTCATTATTCTCCTCGCAAGCTTTTTCGTGCCCGGCGGGCCGACCGGGGCCGGCTGGACGCTCTATCCGCCGCAGGCCATCCTGCCCGGCACGCCCGGTACCGACTGGGGCATCGTGCTGATGCTCGTTTCACTCGCCTTCTTCATCGTCGCTTTCACGATGGGCGGCCTGAACTATGTAACGACCATTCTCCAGGCCCGTGCACGCGGCATGACCATGATGCGCCTGCCGTTGTCGCTGTGGGGCATCTTCATGGCCACGGTCCTTGGCCTGCTGGCGTTTCCAGCCCTGTTTGTCAGCGCTGTCATGATGACGCTTGATATGGCCATTGGCACGAGCTTTTTCATGCCGGCGATCACGTCCATGGGTGAACAACTCGATTACACCGGTGGCAGCCCGATCCTGTTCCAGCATCTGTTCTGGTTCTTCGGTCATCCTGAAGTCTATATTGTTGCGCTGCCCGCATTCGGTCTGGTCTCAGACCTTCTCAGCACGCACGCCAGAAAGAACATTTTCGGTTATCGCATGATGGTCTGGGCGATTCTGGCAATCGGTGGCCTCAGCTTCGTCGTCTGGGCTCACCACATGTACGTCAGCGGCATGAATCCTTATTTTGGATTTTTCTTCGCGACCACCACACTGATTATCGCCGTGCCTACGGCCATCAAAGTCTATAACTGGGTGCTGACGCTGTGGGAAGGGGACATTCACCTTACCGTGCCAATGCTGTTTGCCATCGCGTTCATATTCACGTTCACTCATGGCGGGCTGACCGGCCTGTTCCTGGGTAATGTGGTTGTCGATCTGCCGCTGTCGGATACCTATTTTGTCGTCGCTCATTTCCACATGGTGATGGGTGTGTCACCGATTCTGGTTGTCTTCGGCTCGATCTACCACTGGTATCCGAAGATGACGGGCAGAATGCTTGACGTAACGCTTGGCAAGTGGCATTTCTGGGGCACGCTGCTCGGCACCTATGCGATATATCTGCCGATGCACTATCTCGGGTTCCTCGGTGTGCCGCGCCGTTACTTTGCGATGGGTAACACTGAATTCATGCCGGAGTCGGCGTTTGTACTGAACCAGGGCATTACTATTTCGGCGCTGTTTGTCGCCGCTGTCCAACTGATCTTCCTCTACAACCTGATCCATAGCTTGCGGCACGGCGAAAAGGCGGGTCCGAATCCATGGAAGGCGACAACGCTCGAATGGCAGACTCCGGACACGCCGCCGAAGCACGGCAACTGGGGCCATACCTTGCCGGAGGTGCATCGCTGGGCTTATGACTACAGCGTGCCGGGCTACCCGGATGACTTTATTCCGCAAAATGTGCCGGCAGACCCGAGTATTCCCGCCTACGATCAGGGAAGCCATGGTCCAGATCACGAAACTGAAACATGATATTCACGCTGGTATTTCTCGCGCTCATCATGGCCACGGTCATCGGGTGGTTGCTGCGGCAAACCCTGAACACCCGGCCGTGGGAAGCAGATGATCCGCTTGAAAACCGGCCAGGGCGCGGTGTCATAGCAGCCGAACCGGCGAAAATTGGTCTGCTGTCATTTATTGCCGTTGTTACCTCGTTGTTTGCCTTGTTCCTCAGCGCCTATCTGATGCGCATGAGAATGGCGGACTGGAGCCCGCTGACGGAGCCGAAGGTACTGTGGCTGAACACCGGCATGCTGGTGCTTGCGAGCGTCGCATTTCAATTGACGCGGGGTGCTGCGACCAGGGGTCAGTTGCTGACGGTGAAGACCGGTCTGATTGCCGGCGGCGTTTGTACGACTTTGTTCCTGTTGGGCCAGCTCGTCGCCTGGCAGCAACTGAATGCCGGTAGCTATTTCATGACCGGCAATCCGGCCAATGCATTTTTCTATGTATTGACGGCACTGCATGGCATGCACTTGCTGGGCGGCATGTGGGTCTGGGGCAGGACGACAGCGCGGGTGTTGACCGGCGCCGATGCCCGGAGTGTGCGCCTGAGCGTAGAACTGTGCACCGTGTATTGGCACTATCTGCTGCTCGTCTGGATCGTATTGTTCGCTTTGCTGTTATCTACCTAGAAGGATAAGGACAAATGTCTGAAGCTGCGCTGACTGATACAGGAGATATTCTGCCTCAAGGCACGAGAGGAGTCGTGGCAGACTTTCTCTGCGGATAAGCAGACATTTCAGGTGCCCTGGGGCAAGGCCATGATGTGGTTCTTCCTCCTCAGCGACACATTCATTTTCGGCTGCTTCCTGACTTCGTACATGACTGTGCGAATGTCGGCCAGGGACGCCTGGCCCGTTCCGAGCGAGGTGTTTGCGCTGTCGTTCGGCGGGGAACCCATTCCTCTGATTCTGATCGCGATCATGACGTTCATCCTGATCTCATCGAGCGGCACGATGGCGATGGCCGTCAACATGGGCTATCGCAAAGATCGAAACAAGACCTTCTGGTTGATGGCGGCAACGGCCGCATTCGGTGTGATGTTTGTCAGCATGCAGGCTTTTGAGTGGACCAAGCTCATTGTCGAAGAAGGCGTGCGCCCGTGGAGCAATCCGATGGGAGCGGCTCAGTTCGGCTCAACCTTCTTCATGATCACGGGTTTTCACGGGCTTCATGTAAGCGCCGGCGTCATTTATTTGCTCGTCATCGCGACCCGGGTCAAACGCGGCGTCTATGAAAGACGAGGCGGCAACTACGAGATCGTGGAGATCGCCGGCCTTTACTGGCATTTCGTCGACCTCGTCTGGGTATTCATCTTCGCATTCTTCTATCTTTGGTAGGATTCGCTCAGGGGTTCTCAACATGGCACAGGCAAGTGGACAGCAACATCCGATCAGCGTCTATATGTGGATCTGGGGTCTGTTGTTTGTTTTCAGTTTTTTCTCTTACATGGTGGACTACCTGGATTTCCAGGGTGCAATGCGCTGGTCCCTGATTCTCTTATTCATGTTCCTCAAGGCAGGATTCATTGTCGGCATCTTTATGCACATGGCCTGGGAGCGACTTGCGCTGAAGATGGTCATTCTGGCCCCGCCGGTAGCTTTGTGCGTGCTCATCGTGCTGATGGCGATCGAAGCCGACTATACTTTCCTGACGAGGATTGAGTTCTTTGGGGAGCTTGCTCCCATTGCGGTGCATCACTAGCAGGACGCCGCAGCACTGTTCATCTGCCATTAAGCTTGATTCGATACAATGAACTGATCTGCCGCTGATCCATGTTGTTTACGCCAGGTCAGATAAGGAGGCTCCATTGAGCAAGATTGCGAGACGCCAGTTCATACAATTATCGGCAGTCGCAGCTGCCGGCTGTTTCGTTCGTCCGGGATCCGACGCGCAGGCCCAGGACTTGCCAAGGATTACTGCTGACGATCCGGTGGGGCAAGCGCTTCAGTATACGCATGATGCAAGCACCGTGGATCCTGCCTCACGACCGCAGCCCGCAGCAGATCAGACCTGTGCAAATTGCGCCCAGCTGGTAGGCAATGAGGGCGATGAGTGGCGGCTGTGCCAGATATTCGTCGGCAAACTCGTCAACGTTAAAGGTTGGTGCTCAGTCTGGGTGCCAAAAAGCTGACAGCGGCTGTTATTGCGGCAACGGGCGCAATAGTCACATCAGGCATCGACATCCTCGCCGCGTTGGGCGAGCATCAGACGATATATCTCATTTCGCCGGCGACCCGAGAGTGACGATACAAGATCGACTGCCTGATTAGCCGGCAACGCGGCCGAGATCTCTGCGATCAGCTGACTGATATTGATTGTCGCGACCTCGGTGTCGGGGTTTCGGTTTCCTTCGACCACAAGAACAAATTCACCTTTCGTCGCAATCTGTCCGTCTGCAATCATGTTTTGCAGATCTCCGAGCGTTGCGGATACGCACTGTTCATGCAACTTGCTGAGTTCACGGCCGACAAAGGCGTTTCGTTCGGCGCCCAGGACTTCACCAAGGTCCTTGAGCGTGTCTTTGATTCGGTGTACCGACTCGTAAAAAACAATCGTGCGCGTCTCGTCACAAAGTTTTCGCAGCCTGTTCATGCGCGCGACTTTCTTGTTCGGTAAGAAGCCTTCGAAGCAAAACCTGTCGGTCGCCAGGCCCGCAACAGAAAGTGCCGCAGTAACAGCGCTGGCGCCGGGCACAGGGGAGACCGGTATCTTCTCAGCGTGCGCGGCGCAGACAACGCGATAGCCGGGGTCGCTGATGAGCGGCGTTCCCGCATCGCTGACAAGTGCGATGGACTTCCCTTCTTTCAAAGCGGAGATCAATTTGGGCACAGTGACTTCTTCGTTGTGATCGTGAAGCGCGATTTGTCGTGTTTTGATACCGAAATGCGATAGCAATCGCCCCGTGTGCCGGGTATCCTCGGCAGCGATGAGGTCTACATCGCCGAGAATTCGCCGCGCACGTGGCGTCAGGTCCTCACGATTGCCAATTGGCGTTGCAACCACGAATAGCGTACCGCTGTCCAATCCTGTTACACCCTCTGGCTGTTTGGAAATGAATTACCGGAAATCGAATCTGTATGACATCCTGCCCGCTAAGGCCATGGTCAGGCAAGTGGCATGACAGTCCTGAAAAGACGGGGATTTCGCCGTGGCTTTGCTTTGCTTGCCGTTCTAATGCTGGCCGGCGGCTGCGCGACCCCGGATTTCTCCCGCTGGCCGGGAGCACAAACCGAGAGACATGCCGAAAGCCTCGCTAAAAACGGGCAATTCCAAGATGCAGCATCGGTTTATATCGGCCTCGGGGGAAAAGCCACTGGCCGGGAGCGGGATCGCCTGACACTGCTTGCCGTCGAGCAATGGCTTAACGCCGGTGATGCGCGTCGTGCCCGAAATGCATTGCGCGAAGTCCCGGCTCCCGTGTCCGGCGAGTTACTATGGCTATGGAGCGCGAACGCTGCGGCGCTCGCTTTGTGGGATGGGCAGCCGGACAGCGCCTTGAATTTGCTGGAACCGATGAGTCGCCTGGCACTGCCGACCTCATACCGGGCACGCGTCGAAGCCCTGCGCGCAGATGCCTGGTTTCAGAAACGCGATCCCTCTCATGCAATCAGGTTGCTCACACAGAGAGAAGCCTGGCTCGACGACGACGGCAGCATTCTCCTCAATCGCAAACGCCTCTGGCAGGGATTGCTCGTCAGCGACCTGGAGACTCTGAGATCAGCGGCCGAGATCGAAATCGATCCCGAGACTCAGGCCTGGCTGACACTTGGTGCACTGGCTGTTTCCACCGGCCAGCAGGGTGTTGGCTGGTCCAACGGTGTCATACGCTGGCAAGAAAACAATGTCGATCACCCGGCAATTGCAATTTTGTCGGAGCTCGAGCTGCCAGATAGTGATCTCCTGGACTTCCCGCGGCAGATTGCTTTGTTGCTGCCCTTATCCGGCAGCAATGCGACGGCGGGCAAGGCTATTCAGAACGGTTTCTTTGGCGCCTATTTCTCTGCCGTAGCGGGACTGCAGGATGCACAACAGATCCGCGTATATGACGTCAATGACAGCGGCGGTGCCAGACAGGCTTACACCCTGGCTGTCGACGAGGGCGCAGAGTTCGTCGTCGGCCCCCTGTTGAGACGCAATGTGAACGTCCTGGCGCACGAACTCCTGCTGCCGGTGCCCGTACTGACGCTGAACTTTTTGCCGGACGATTACCTGGCGCCTCCCGGGCTATTTCAGTTTGCACTGGCGCCGGAAGACGAAGCGGCATCTGCTGCACGACGGGCGATGGCCGACGGCAACAAGCGCGCTGTCGCGCTCGTACCAAATAACGAGTGGGGGCGGCGTGTGTTGAGCAGTTTCTCGACCGAACTCGAGGCGCTCGGCGGCACCCTGCTCGACTATCGAAGTTACCAGCCATCCAATCAGGATTTCTCAATCGAGATAGAAGGTCTGATGGCGCTCTCGCAAAGCGTCAGTCGGTACCGCAGGCTACGGGCAAATATCGGCGGACCTCTGCAGTTCGATCCGCGCCGCAGACAGGATGCGGACTTCGTCTTTCTGGCAGCCAATGCGCCGGTCGGACGTATGATCAAATCACAACTGAAATTCCACTACTCGGGTGAACTGTCCGTCTATTCGACATCATTCATATATTCGATGGATGGCCGGTCCAATGCCGACCTGAACGGCCTCATGTTCGCCGACACGCCATGGGTAATTTCTCCACAAGCCTGGATTGCAGATCTGCCCGGACTTTACAGTGAATACTGGCCGGCTGAACGACGGCTGGGCCGGCTGCATGCCATGGGTTACGACGCCTACCACCTGGTCGCCCAACTGTTCGGTTCCCGCAGCACACCGATGGACGAAATGGACGGTGCGACAGGACGCCTGTATCTCGACTCCGATGGCCGCGTGCACCGGCGGCTTGCCTGGGCTCAGTTCCAGCGCGGCGAGCCGGTCGCGCTGCCGCAAATCAGTGAGTTCGAAATCGTGTTGCAGGAACTACGCGACGAGACTGCGACAGATCCGGAGCGCGAATGGCAAGAACCGATACCGGTTCAGTAGGCCGCCGGGCGGAAAAGCTTGCACTGGATCACCTCAGGGACAAGGGCCTTGAGGAAATTGCAACAAACTTTCGCTGTCGAATGGGGGAAATAGACCTCGTCATGCTGGATGGTGACTGCCTGGTTTTCGCCGAAGTGCGGTTTCGCAATCAGAACCGGTTTACATCAGCTGCAGGCTCAGTTGATCACCACAAGCAGCGTAAGATCATCAGAACGGCCGCCGCCTTTCTCGGTCGCTACCCGCAATACAGCAGCTGTGCTGTGAGATTTGACGTCGTCGGGCTGGACCAGTCAGGAGATCAGACGACGCTCAGATGGATAAGAGATGCTTTCCGGCCGGAGTAAAATTAAGGGGTCAGATTCCTTTTTTTAGCCTATTTCACGACTTTCAAATGCGCGCGCGCAAGCCGCTCCGTCTCTTTATCCGTGGGATCCGGGGGCTCAGGTTGGTCGGCACCATGCGAAAAAATCATTCCCTGGCCGGTCTCCTTGGCGTAGATCCCGAGAACCGAACCCACCGGCACCCAGACATCGAACGGCACGCCGCTGAAGCGTGCGCGAAAGCTGACGGCGTCATTGGTCAGTTTGAGGTTGTGCGCAGCCGAATGACTGATGTTCAAAATGATCTTGCCGTCTTTGACATGTTCACTCGGTACGGTAACCCCATCAATGGACGCATCGACGACGATATGCGGTGTGTGGCCGTTGTCGCCCATCCATTCATGCATGGCACGAACTAAATAGGGTCTCTTTGATCGGCTGGGATTCGTCACAGCATCGATCTTATCAGTTTGCCAGCCTGAAGATTGCTCGAGGATCCGGGCTGTGGCCGGGTCCTCGAGCAGTCTTCGGTCTACATGCGCATTTCCTGCTCTAGCTCAGTCAGGCTTTCCTGAAACGAGCGTCTGCTAAACACACGTTTCATATATCGTTCAATCGGCTCGGCTTGCGATCGAAGCTCGATGCCATATACCGGCAGACGCCAAAGTATCGGAGCGATACTGCAATCGACCAGAGAAAAATCATCACTCAGGAAGTACTGCTTCGCCCCGAACAGGTCAACGCTGGCAAGAATACTCTCCGTCAGCATTTTTCGCGGCTTACTGGCCAGCTTACGCTCACCATCGATCTCAAATTGCTCAGCAAGCCGGTACCAGTCGTTTTCGATGCGAAACTGGGCCAGTCGAAACTGCGCACGCGTAACTGGATCGACCGGCATCAACGGCGGATGCGGAAACCTTTCGTCGAGATATTCAATGATGACTCGAGAATCGTAAAGGACGAGATCCCTGTCCACCAGCGTTGGCACCGTGTGGTATGGATTCAGGTCCATCAGGTCCTCGGGCAAATCAGGGCCCTCGACATTCGCAATGTTGATATTGATGTTCTTCTCGGCCAGTACTAAACGCGTGCGGTGACTATGAATGCATGTCGGCCTTGAATACAAGGTCATTAAGGATCGTCGGTTGGCAATTAATGCCATAATTCGGTACTCCGGAGGTGCAGACTAATGTCGTCGGTTATTTCTGCCATCATAAAAGCTTGATACGGCCTCAGCTCAGGAAATGTCTTTCCAAATTTCTTTCTTGAGCATTACTGCAAGGATGAGGAACACGCCCAAAAACATCAGCACCCATATTCCGATAGCACGTCTCTGCAATTGCACCGGCTCACTCATGTAATCCAGAAAATTGACGGTATCGCGAACAAACGATTGAAACTCCTCGGGTGACATGCTCCCTTCGCTGATTGGCTCGAATCTTTCAAACACCAATTCAGTCGCGCCCCCCCCTGCTAATTCGTGTTCTACAAATATCGCTTTCTGGTAGCCCTGCTGCTCCCAGAGAACGTTGGGCATGCTCGTTCCATCCAGCACGATATTGTCCACGCCTGTAGGGCTATCCGGATCCACATAGAAGCTAAGCAGGAAATTAAATACGTAGTTTATTCCCCGACTGCGTGGAACCACCGAGAGATCCGGCGGCGGATTACCAAACCATCGTGTAGCGTCATCGTCCGGCATCGTTCGCTGAATCGTATCGTGGGGCGTCTCGGCATTGAACATCAGATTTTCGATCAATTGAGCTTCGGTGAGTCCCAGATCCCTGCCCATCCTGTTGAAACGTACATACTTTGCCGAGTGACAGCCGGAACAGTAATTCATGAAATTTCGAGCGCCGCGCTGTAATGATGCAATGTCGGCAACATCATTATTTGCCGGCAACATTTCGATGGCGCTGTCTTTTGCAGCAAGGGTGCTCGAACACGCCAGGAGCAGCATCGATAACAACACCTTCACGACGCTGCCGGACCTATCCATGCCAGACAACCCTCTCAGGCACCGGTTTGGTCTTGTCTATCACAGTGTAGTACGGCATCAAAAGAAAAAAACCAAAATACAGTGTTGTAAAAACTCGCGCCATCAACACGAAAATTCCGGTGGCGGGCTGCGTCCCCAGCCACGCAAGCATCAAAAAACTGCTGGTGAAAATGGCGAGCGCCAACTTGTAAAGCCAGCCGCGGTAACGGATCGATTTGACGCGGGATCGGTCAAGCCAGGGCAGGAACAGCGGCACCACTACCCCTGCTGCCATCGTCATCGCGCCGAGCAGTTTGTCCGGTACTGCGCGCAACATCGCGTAATACGGTGTGAAATACCAGGCTGGCTGGATGTGTTCAGGTGTTACGCGAACATTTGCGGGATCAAAGTTCGCGTATTCAAGGAAATAACCACCCATTTCCGGGGCGAAAAAGACGACGGCGCAAAAGAATATCAAGAAAACAATAATCGCAACCAGATCCTTGCTCGTGTCATATGGATGAAACGCGACGCCATCCAGAGGGACACCATCGGGCCCTTTGTGGTCCTTGATCTCGTTTCCGTCCGGATTGCCCGAACCCACTTTATGCAAGGCAACGATATGCACAAAGACAAGGGCAATCATAGCCAGTGGCAAGACGACTACATGAAGCGCGAAGAAGCGATTCAATGTGATGTCCGAAATCGAGTAATCGCCGCGAATATATTCGACCAGCGTATCGCCAATCACCGGAATCGCGCCGAACAGCGAAATAATGACCTGCGCTCCCCAATAGGACATCTGGCCCCAGGGCAACAAGTAACCCGCGAACGCCTCGGCCATGAGCGCGTAAAAGATCAGCATGCCGATAATCCAGATCAGCTCTCTCGGCTTTTTATACGATCCATATAGCATGGCTCGATACATGTGGAGATACACAACGATGAAAAACGCAGACGCTCCGGTCGAATGCATGTAGCGGATCAACCAGCCGAATTCGACGTCCCGCATGATGTATTCCACAGAGGCAAAAGCCTCCGCCGCCGACGGCTTGTAACTCATCGTCAGAAAAACACCGGTGACCAGTTGAATCACCAGCACAAAAAAACCGAGGACGCCGAAGAAGTACCAGAAATTGAAGTTCTTTGGCCCGTAATACTCGGTAGCGTGTTCTTTGATGACTTTCGTCAGCGGAAAACGATCGTCAATCCACTTTATTAACCCGCCTTTCGGGGCCCCGATTTCAGATTCGATGCGCGCCATTATGCTGCCCCCGATTCGACACCAAGCATGATGACGTCAGTCTGGATAAACCGGTATGGCGGCACCTGCATGTTCGTCGGCGCGGGCACACCTTTGTACACACGGCCGGCAAGGTCGAACTTCGAGCCATGACATGGACAAAAGAAACCACCGAACCAATCTGCGGCCGGCCCGACCTCGAATTGTTCAAGTGGCGCACAGCCCAAATGGGTACAGGAACCTACGACGACCAGGAATTCGCGTTTGAGTGAACGATGTTCATTGACAGCGAAGTTCGGTTGCTGCTCCGGATTAAGAGAATCCGGATCATCGAGGAATTCGGTGACCATCGGCAGTCTTGCCAGCATGTCCTCCGAACGCCTGAGGATAAACACCAGCCTGCCACGCCAAATGACACGAATCATCTCACCGGGCTCGAGTGAGCCAACAGCGACTTCAACCGGCGCCCCCTGCGCCTCTGCACGCGCGCTAGGCTTCAATGAAGCAATGAACGGTATTGCGGCAAGCGCAATGCCTGCACCTCCGGTTACGGCGGTGGCAACAGCTAGAAAATGACGTCTGTTACGGTCAACGTCATCGGTCATAACGGCACTCCCTTATGCCGACCTAGGGCGGTCGTTTTTTGCTTTGCCCGAAAACTGGTAGATTTGCAGCAGACCCTTTTTGCCGTCAGGATGGCGGTCGAAATGGGGGCTGGGTGCGGAACCAGTGGCGCATTATACACGCGGCCGCTCAGAATTGGCTAGGCGCTGGCCGGGAAACGTATTCAGTCCCCCAATGATCCAACGTGATCCAAGGATGTCGTGTGGCGCGACTCAAATCGGCTCTGATTTTTCTGTTGCAGTCCGTAATCGTCGGTTTGGCTGCCGCGTTTCTCGTGGTCCTGATCCGGCCGCAATGGCTACCGATCGTCGACGGCAACGGCGAAAAAAGCTCCGGTAAGGCCATCTCCTATGCCGACGCAGTTGACATCAGTGCACCGGCGGTCGCGAACGTCTATGCAAAGCGACTTGTCCAGGCCAGCGCCACACCCGATGCGCGAAGCCGCTTTCGACTGGACACCAACCTCGGCTCAGCGGTGGTCATCGACGCCGAGGGATATCTGGTCACAAACTGGCACGTTGTCCGCGATGCTGCAGAGATTCGTGTGCAAATGTCGGACGGGCGAATCGCTAATCCGCAACTCGTTGGCTATGACGCGGAGACCGATCTCGCGCTCCTGAAAGTCGATCTCGGTACATTGCCGGCCATGCCGCTGGGCCGATCTGACCAGCTCCGAATCGGCGATGTCGTGCTTGCGATTGGTAACCCCTACGGCCTGAGCATGACGGTCACGCAGGGAATCGTGAGTGCCACAGGGCGCGGCCTTCTGGGCCTGTCGACATTTGAAAATTTTATTCAGACCGACGCAGCGATCAACGAGGGCAACTCCGGCGGCGCGCTCGTGAATACTTCGGGGCAGCTTGTCGGCATCAATACAGCAGTGCTGGCACAGGATGCCGGTACGGCCGGCATAAGTTTCGCGATTCCTGTCGATCTCGTTCGAGGCGTTGTGGAAGAGATCAAGAAAAACGGCAGGGTTATTCGAGGCTGGCTTGGTGTTGAGCCTGACGACCTCACCCGGGCCGAGTTTCAAGCACTGGGACTGGCATCGAACGTCGGCATCCTGTTGTCTCGTGTTTACGAGGGCGGTCCGGCAGCCGCAGCCGGGCTCAGGCGGAACGATGTGATTCTCTCGATCAACGGTGAGCCCATACGTAGCGGACAGCAGGCACGCTTGCTCGTGGCTGGTCTGCGCCCGGGCGATACGGTTGAGCTGGTGGGCTGGCGAAACGGGCGTCGTTTCACGACGTCGATGCTGGCCGGTGAACGCCGGCGTGAACGCTAACGGGATCAGATCAGGCGCTGGTGTTCGGTTAAAAACCGAACACCAGCGCCACTTCTTAGCCGGGCACCCGGCGAATGGATGCCCCCAGTTGATTCAGTTTTTCCTCGATGCGTTCGTAGCCTCGGTCGACATGATAGATTCGATCGACCACGGTTTCTCCCTCGGCTGCGAGGCCGGCCAGGACCAGTCCGGCTGAAGCGCGAAGATCAGTCGCCATGACGGGCGCGGCGGTCAATCGCTCGACCCCCGTCGATATCGCCATGTTGCCTTCGATCCGGATGTCAGCACCCATACGTTGCAGCTCGAGCACGTGTTGAAACCGGTTCTCGAATACGGTTTCCGTGACGGTGCCAACACCTTCAGCCGTTGCGTTCATCGCACAGAACTGTGCCTGCATATCGGTCGGGAAGGCAGGATACGGCGAAGTACGAATGTCGACCGCCTGCGGCCGTTTGCCGGTCATATCGAGCTCTATCCAGTCATCGCCAACCGCGATTGATGCACCCGCTTCCTGTAGTTTGACAAGCACGGCTTCGAGACAGCCCGGAGACGTCCGTTTTAGCCGCACCTTGCCGCCGGTCATAGCCGCCGCGACAAGATAGGTGCCGGTTTCAATCCGGTCAGGCAACACGTCGTAGGCGGTCCCGCCGACCTCATCGACGCCCTCAATCCGGATCGTGCTGCTGCCGGCACCCGTGATTTTCGCGCCCATCTTATTCAGAAAATCCGCGAGATCACTGACCTCAGGTTCCCGCGCAGCGTTTTCGAGGACTGTCTCGCCATCGGCAAGTACAGCCGCCATCATCAGGTTTTCAGTACCGGTGACCGTAACAATGTCGAACACAATATGTGCGCCCTTGAGGCGGTCGGCCCTTGCCCTGATGAAGCCGTTTTCCACTCTGACATCGGCGCCCATCGACTGGAGTCCCTGCACGTGCAGATTGACCGGTCTCGCTCCGATAGCACAACCACCCGGCAGTGACACGTCGGCCTCACCGAATCGGCTGACCAGCGGCCCGAGCACCAGGATAGATGCCCGCATCGTTTTGACGAGCTCGTACGGAGCGCAGCGTTCACTGATATCGCTGCCGTCCACTTTAATATTGAGTTTGTCGTCAATGGTCACCATAGCGCCCATACTCTGCAGGAGCGCAATAATCGTCGTTACGTCATTCAGATGGGGCACATTACCTATGGTCACTGTCTCCGCTGTGAGCAAGGTGCCAGCCAGAATAGGCAAAGTTGCGTTTTTTGCACCCGATATCGAAATCTCTCCTTCGAGCCGGGTGCCTCCGTGTATGAGTAATTTGTCCAATGCCGTATCAGGCCTGACCCGCCGACTCCAGTTTGCTCCATTCCCCCGGCGTGTGTGCGCGAATCGACAGTGCGTGGATTTCATTGCCCATTAGCGTGCCCAGGCATTCATATATCAGCTGATGACGCTGCATCGGACGCTTGCCGTCGAACGCTTCCGCCACAACTATGGCCTCGAAGTGCGTGTTGTCGTCAGTCAGCACCCTGACCCTGGCGTCCGGCAGACCGGCTTCGATCAGTGCGGCGATCTCTGATGGATCCATGATTTCCATTGTTCGCGAGTAGCCCTGGGTCGCGCAGTTTAACAAAACCGCGAAGCAGCCCAACACGCATTGCTGATTGTGTATTATTGGCGTCCCGGGCCGCTTTTGCGAATAGCCGGGTTCTGGTACCAAACAGCGCGGACTGCTGGTCTGGATTGACCGCAGGCCGTTATGACAATACTAATCAGAACATCTGAAATATGCCTGGCTCTCTTGCTGAACTTATCGTCGGCCTGCTGCTCCTGATCTGGGGGGCCGACCGGCTTGTCTACGGTGCCGCAGCCACCGCGAGAAACCTTGGCGTAGCGCCGCTGCTCATCGGCCTGACCATTGTGGCATTCGCCACCTCGGCGCCGGAAGTTCTGATATCCATCGTTGCCGCGTTCCGGGGAGAAACGGACCTGGCGGTAGGCAATGCCATCGGTTCGAACATTGCCAATATAGGGCTTGTGCTGGGCACCGTCGCCCTGTTTAGGCCGATCGAGATGACATCCGCAACGCTGCGACGTGAAATGCCGGCGCTGCTGGCAGTAACACTTCTCACCGTATCCCTGTTTCTCGATACCCACCTGAGCCGTGTCGACGGCCTGGTGCTCCTGACCGGTTTGATTATCGTGATGATCTGGTTGACCCGGCTCGGTTTCCGGTCATCGGCAAGCGATCCGATAAAAGCGGAATATGAGGCGGAAATTCCTCTGCACGTGAACATGCGAATGGCCATATTCTGGCTTGTCATCGGCCTGGCTGCACTGCTTGTCGGCGCAGAGCTGCTGGTGGACGCCGCGATCAACATCGCGCATGCGCTGGGGGTCACCGAGCTGGTTATCGGCATCGTACTGGTTGCCCTGGCCACCAGCCTGCCTGAACTCGCTGTATCCATGGTCAGTGCGCTGAAAGGCGAGTATGGACTGGCACTGGGCACCATAGTCGGCTCGAATATTTTCAATTTGCTGGCTGTGATCGGCGTCGCTGCGGTCATCGAGCCTGCGAAATTACCCGAGTCTGTGCTGTCCCTGCACATATTCGTCCTGGTGGCCTTCACGCTGGCGCTGTTTGCCATGACCTATGACTACGACGGTAAAGGGCATATCTCCCGGCTCGAGGGCGGCGCACTTTTAGCCGCATATCTCGCCTTTATCGCGTTTGTGGTAGTGCAAAACGTTTAGACTGGTGGCTCGGTCCCTGTTGGACCACCAGCTACATTCACCGGAGCCGAATTGCCCTCAGACCTGAAACCCGACGAACTCCTTGCGCTGGCAAGGCGGGTGCTCGATATCGAATCGCGTGCCGTCGATCAGCTGAAATCCCGGCTTGATGGGTCATTTGCGGCCGCCTGCTCCCTTTGCCTCGCGACCAGTGGCCGGGTCGTCGTTACCGGCATGGGTAAGTCAGGGCACATTGGCCGAAAAATCGGCGCAACACTCGCGAGTACCGGCACGCCATCTTTTTTCGTTCATCCTGCCGAAGCGAGCCACGGCGACCTGGGAATGATTACGCCGAGTGATTTGCTCCTGGCCGTGTCCTACTCAGGAGAAACCGAGGAAATCGTAACAATACTGCCATTGATCAAGCGGATGGGCGCAAAGCTGATTTCCATTACCGGCAAGCCTGGATCGACGCTGGCGAAGGCAGCCGATGTCCACCTCGACGTCAGCGTGGATGAGGAAGCCTGCCCATTGAATCTCGCGCCAACTGCAAGTACGACAGCAACACTCGCAATGGGCGACGCGCTCGCGGTCGCTCTTTTGCAAAGCCGTGGTTTCACTGCGGAAGACTTTGCGCTGTCGCATCCCAGCGGCAGCCTCGGCAAGCGCCTTTTTTTGCGTGTAGCAGACGTCATGCACAGTGGTGATGAAATCCCGTCGGTCGGTGTTGACGTCCATCTCAGCGACGGCCTCGTGGAAATGACGCAAAAAAGTCTTGGCATGACAGCCGTCGTCGATAACGATAATCATCTGCTCGGCGTTTTTACCGACGGCGATTTGCGTCGCGCCCTGGACACGGGCATTGACGTTCACAAAACAACAATGAAGTCGGTCATGCACCGCAAATGCAAGGTAACCGGGCCGGACATTCTCGCGGCAGAAGCTGTACGCGTCATGGAAGAAAACAAAATAACAGGACTGCTTGTCACCGATGATGAAAATCGTCTGATCGGCGCACTGAACATTCATGATTTGTTCAGAGCAGGCGTGATGTGAGCGCTCGGGACCAAACGCTTGCCGGCGTGCGCCTGGTGGCATTCGATATAGACGGCGTCTTTACAGACGGCCGTTTTTACTTGTCAAACGATGGCATCGAGTCCAAGGCCTTTCATACACACGATGGCTTCGGTGTCAGGCAACTACTCGAGGCCGGCCTGGCGGTTGCCGTTATCAGCGGCCGTCAATCGGCGGCCGTTGACAGGCGCATGGCCGAACTCGGCGTGCAATACGTCATACAGGGAAAACCCGATAAAGTGGCGGCGTTTGAGGCGCTCGTCACCGAACTGGGCATAAGTGATGCACAAGCCGTGTATGTCGGCGATGACGTGCCCGATCTGCCGCTCCTGCGCCGAGTCGGTTTTTCCGTCGCCGTCAGTAACGCACATGATGACGTCAAGGCCGAAAGTGATTACACGACCGCCAGAGCAGGCGGATTCGGCGCGGTCAGGGAAGTTTGTGACCTGGTTCTCCACGCCCGGCAGAATGGCAAGGGCTGAACTCGATGTCGGCGCGCGGCATTTTAGGATTCGTGGTGCTGCTCCTTGGGGCTGCCGGCAGCTGGTATCTGTCCGCCTCCCTGGGCAAGTCCGAAATTGTGGAGACCTCGGGAAATGCGATGTCAGACGGCTATTATCTGAAGTCGGCGAGGATTCTTGGCACAGGAAGTGACGGCCGTCTGCTTTACGAAATTGAAGCCGATTATGCGGAGCAACTGGATGGTGCAGACATAGCCTTTCAGAATGTCCAGATTCGATACTCGCAGGGCACCCGGGTAAATTGGGTCCTGAATGCCGACACCGCAACCGTCAGCCATGATCAGCAGCGGGTTATCCTGAAAGGACACGTACGAGCGGTAAATCCCGAAGGATTCGACGGGCAAGTTACCGAAATTAGAACCGAGTACCTCGAATTCGAGCCAGACGCCTACCGGGCGCAGACAGATAGCCGGGTTCAGATTCGCATAGGCGCGCGAAGCCTCACGGCGACCGGCATGCTAGCATTGCTGCAGGAGAACCGTCTGGAACTGAAGTCGAACGTCAGCGGCAAGTTTGTTCCGTAATATCAAATCATATGCAAGATTCCCGCTTCAAAATTCTCGTTGTCCTGGCTGTTTTTGTGCCGGGGCTGGTAACGGGTCAAATTAATGGCCTGAGGTTACCAATCTCACTCGACGCCGACTCTTCCGAATACGACGGCAAGAGCACGATGGTTGTGTTCCGTGGGCTACGCCTGACTCAGGGCAGCATGGGAATCGAAGCTGACGACGGCCGCGCCAACAAACTCGACTTTGAGGATAGCGTTTGGCAACTCTCCGGCAATGTCATCATCGATGTCGAAAATGGACATATTGAGTGCGACTCAGCCGACCTGACTTTTTCCAACTATGCGCTGGTTCTCGCAACGATCACGGGCTCGCCGGCAACGTTCGAGATGCAGCGTCCCAATAGTTCGGAACCGACCTACGCCGAAGCCGCCCGGCTCGAATACGACCTTGCCCGAGGAATCATCGAATTCTCCGGGCAGGCGAAGATTACTGAGAACGGCAACCAGATTACATCGAGCTATCTCGTCTATAACATCAAGGAACAGTTGATAAACGCCCAGTCGGGCGGAGACGGTGATCCGAAAGTACGAATTACCTACACGCCGAAAGAAGCTGTGGAGCCGGTTGCGCCTGAAGGCAGCAACGAAACGAATCCCGGCAGCCCGGAAGGAACCGAAGAAGGCGGTCGATGAGTATTCTCAGCATTCAGAATATTTCCAAACGTTACAAGTTCCGCGAAGTCGTCAAGTCCATATCTCTCGAAATAATGAGCGGCGAAGTTGTCGGCCTTCTCGGTCCTAACGGCGCAGGAAAAACGACAGCCTTCTATATGATCGTCGGGCTTATTCCTTCGGACAAAGGCCGTATCCTGCTCGACGGTAAGGACCTGACCGCATTACCGATGCACAGAAGAGCAGCGCTGGGGCTCGGCTATCTGCCGCAGGAAGCATCGATTTTTCGCAAGCTAAGCGTTGAACAAAATATCCTCGCAATTCTTGAATGCCGCGACGACCTTGACCGTGCAGGGCGCGAGCAGGAGCTCGATCAGTTGCTCGACGAACTGCATGTGGGTCATGTTCGCACGAGCCTTGGTATCAGTCTTTCCGGCGGTGAGAGGCGTCGCGTGGAAATCGCCCGCGCGCTTGCCGCGAACCCAAGATTTGTGTTGCTGGATGAGCCGTTTGCGGGTGTCGATCCCATTTCAGTACTCGATATTCAGAGAATAATCAGGCATTTATGTGACCGTGAAATCGGGGTGCTAATCACCGACCATAATGTGAGAGAAACCCTCGGAATATGCGGAAGAGCCTATATACTGAATGACGGTAGCCTGATCGCTTCGGGATCGCCTGAAGAGATTCTGGAAAATCAGCACGTTCGGGAAGTGTATCTAGGACAGGAATTCACGCTTTGAAGATACATACGAGAACTGCAAATCAGGACCGGACTATCCAATATTGAAGCTTTCACTCGAATTAAAGCTCGGACAAACGCTGACGATGACGCCGCAGTTGCAGCAGGCGATTCGTTTGTTGCAGTTGCCGTTGCTCGATCTCAGTGCGGAAATACAAGAAGCGCTTGAAGAAAATATCATGTTGGAGATGGAGGACCTTCCGGACGCACCGAGGACCGGCAGTGAGACGACTGCCGAAATTGAGACGATCAAGGCAGAGGACAGCTGGCAGTCCAGTTCAATAGGGCGTATTCAAGACAGCGGTTGGAACGGCGAAGGACGACCGATTAACGAATATGCCGACCAAAGTGGCCAGACGCTTCGTGAGCATTTGTTATGGCAGGTCGAACTCGAGCACTTCAATCCGCGCGAGGGGATTATCGGCGAGGCGATTATCGACGCGATAAACGATGACGGCTACCTGACAACGGATCTCGTCGATATCCTGGGAAGCATCGGCGAAGAAGCGCAGGTGTCGGAAGACGAGGTAAAGCAGGTACTCAGCAAGGTGCAGCGCCTGGACCCGGTCGGCATCGGCGCAAGATCGCTTTCCGAATGCATCCTGTTGCAGTTGCGCCAACTGGATTCCGGCACGCCCGGGCTGGAACTGGCCAAGAGCCTGGCGGAAGACCACCTGGATTTGATTGCGAACAAGGAATACGCAGAGTTACGGCGCAGGCACCACGCTTCCGACGAGGGCCTGGACACCGCGCTGGCCCTGGTCAAAAGCTCCAATCCCAAGCCTGGTCTCGCGGTAAGCGCGGAACCGACTGAATTTGTCGTACCGGATGTCTTTGTTCGCAAAATCGATAACCGCTGGCAGGTCGAGATCAGCTCATCCGGCATTCCGCGGCTGTCCGTGAACCAGAAGTATGCGCAACTGTTGCGCGGAAACGGCAACCACGCTGCTCTCCGGTCTCAGCTACAGGAGGCCCGCTGGCTTGTGCGAAGCCTTGAAATCCGTAATGAAACGTTATTGAAAGTCGCGACCTGCATCGTCGCACGCCAAACAGAGTTTTTGGAGCATGGCGACGAGTCAATGAAGCCGCTAGTATTAAGGGATGTTGCCGAAACGATTGGCATGCACGAATCAACAATATCCCGCGTGACGACCAACAAATATATGCATACGCCACGTGGCGTATTTGAGTTCAAATATTTCTTTTCCAGTCACCTCTCGACAGCGGGCGGCGAAGATCAGTCCTCCACCTCTGTGCGGGCAAAGATTCGCAAGCTCATTGGCGGTGAGAACCCCGCCAAGCCGCTCAGCGACAGCAAGATTGCAAGTCTCCTCGCCGACGAGGGAATCACAGTTGCGAGGAGAACGGTTGCGAAGTACCGCGAAGCCATGAAGATTCTATCTTCCAGCGAACGCAAGGTTCGGAAACCGAAATGATAAACCCATCAGATATAGAGGAGGTCAAGCCAACATAAAAAGAGCATCACATAGCCGCCGACACAGTGGGGAGAAATGTCGGCACAGTCGCAGTCGGTTACAGCATTGGAGAAAATTATGCAGTTAAACGTTACGGGCCATCACGTTGATATCACCATCGCATTGCGCAAGTATGTGGTAAACAAACTAGAAAAAATCGAGCGGCATTTTGATAATGTATCTGATGTGCATTGCATTCTGACTGTAGAGAAATTACGCCATAAAGCGGAGGCCACAGTCAGCCTTAACGGTGGTAAAATCTATGCCGACGCGACAGAGGAAGACATGTACGCAGCGATTGACGGCCTCATCGACAAACTGGATCGACAAGTAAAGAAATACAAAGAAAAGCTCGCCGACCATCATGCCCGGGAAAATAATAAGAGAAACTTTGGTTGAATAAAGCTTTGTCCATTGCGGTCACCGTGACCGCAATGCAAACATGCAAAGCCCGATGATCGTCGATCGCCGGGATTTTCAACCAGCACTGTCAACAAATACCGGTCATCATTCATGATTTTGGAACAACTAATAAGCCCCGACAGTGTCCTTTGCAATGCGCATGCACGCAGCAAAAAACACAGCCTCGAAATTCTGAGCGAGCTGCTCGCAAACCCAAATCCCGACATTGCCAATGAAGAGATCTTTGCGAAGCTCATAGAAAGGGAGCGGCTGGGCTCTACCGGCCTGGACAAGGGAACCGCCTTTCCACATTGCCGCATATCAAGTGTGCTGAACAGTTGCGGCGCGTTTATGAAGCTCTCTGATCCGGTGGATTTCGACTCACCTGACGGTGAGTCGGTCGACCTGATATTCGGGCTTATTTTGCCGACAGAGTTAAACGACATCCATTATGCCGACATTGATATGATCACCGGGTTTTTGACCAATGATTCGCTGATCGCCAAACTTCGTAGCGCGAACTCAAGCAGCGAGCTATATGACACTCTCCTCGCGGGTCATGTACCAACAAGCACGAAAATGCAAAGCGTGCAGAGATCCTGATGGGCCGGCGCGTTGGGCCGCCGGGGCGCTGACCAGGAACTGACGGCAGGCAAGCAATGTCCGGGGAAATGAGACTTATCATCGTCAGCGGACTGTCCGGTTCGGGGAAAAGCGTTGCGCTGCACGTGCTCGAAGACCTTGGCTTCTACTGCATCGACAATTTACCGGCCGCATTGCTCAAGTCGCTGCTCGACGAGGTAACCCACCATGGCGAGCAGTCGACCAATCGGATCGCGGTGGGCGTAGATGCCAGAAACCGCTTGAGCGACCTCGAGTCGCTGCCCGAATTTATCGGCGAACTCCACAAAGTCAATGTTCAGACGGACGTCCTGTTTCTGCAAGCGAGCGATGACATATTGCTGCAACGCTACGGCGAAACACGCCGTAAGCACCCACTGGCCGATCGCGGCACCGAACTCCGGGCAGCCATTGCCAGTGAACGGGAATTGCTTGGCCCGGTTATCAATTCCGCTGACCTCGTGATCGACACCTCGCGAACCAGTGTTTATGAGCTTGCCGAGGTAATTCGCGAGCGCGTCGATCAGCGTAAAACAGGCATGCTTTCCGTCCTGATCGAGTCATTCGGATACAAACACGGCATTCCGGCGGACGCCGATTTTGTCTTCGACCTGCGATGTCTTCCGAACCCCTACTGGACGACGGAGCTCAGGGCATTGACGGGACAGGACGAAGCCGTCCAGAACTTTTTGAACGAGCAACCACAATTTCAGCGCATGTATGAAGACATCCTCTCGTTTCTGAGCCACTGGATACCTGAATATGTCAGTTTTGACCGCGCCTATCTCACGATCGCACTCGGATGTACCGGTGGCCAGCATCGTTCGGTTTACATGGTGGATAAGCTTGCCGCCGCCCTGAGAGGAAAGCACGATCCCCTTCTGACCCGCCACAACGAAATATCCGCCAGCACCCATAGTGGAGATCAGTCCTAGCCGCAGTCGCTAAGGACGGCTAAACTTCGGCCGAACCGATTTTTCGTCGGTGTCTTTACGTCTTGCAGAGACGGGCCGAGGCAGGATCCATGGAAGCGAGAGAGCACATCCAGACCAACCTGAGACTGCTGCGCGAGAACCTCGACAGCGGCAGGATGCGCTCGGCACGACTTCTGATCCACAGTTTGCACCCTTCCGAACTGGCACGCTTACTCGAGTCACTGCCACTACGCCAGCGCGCCATCATCTGGGAAATGGTCGAACCGGAGCTCGAAGGCGACGTACTCGTCGAAGTGGCCGAGGAAGTTCGTGATGGCCTCATAAAGGGCATGCAGGCGGAGGAACTCCTTGCAGCAACCGAAGGCATGGAGCTTGACGACCTTGCCGACCTTGTCGCCGATCTGCCTGAAGCTCTGACACAGGAAGTACTACGTTCGCTCGACAAGCAGGATCAGGAGAGGCTCCGCCAGGTTCTTGCCTACGACGAGGACAGCGCCGGCGGTTTGATGAACGTTGACATCATCACGGTTCGACCGGATGTTACGGTCGAGGTCGTGCTGAGATATCTTCGTGCGCATGGCGATATTCCTGACGGCACAGACACGATATATGTCGTCAATCGGGACAATAAATATGTTGGGTCACTTTATCTGACGCGCCTTCTCACACAGAACCCGGATCAGTCCGTTGAGACAGTAATGTCAACCGACATCCTGCCGATGCCTGCTCATACCCCGACAGAAGAAGTCGTCTGGGAATTCGAGAACCGCGACCTGTTGTCGGCGCCCGTTGTCGACGACGAGTATCGTGTCGTCGGGCGTATAACTGTGGATGATGTTGTCGATATTATTCGCGATGAAGCCGAACACTCGTTCATGAGCGCCGCCGGTCTCGATGAAGAAGACGACATGTTTGCGCCCGTCGTCAAGAGTGCTCGACGCAGAGCGGTTTGGCTGGGCGTCAATTTGGCAACGGCATTTCTGGCCGCGTCGGTCGTCGATATGTTTCAGACCACCGTCGACAAGATTGTCTTGCTCGCCGTTCTCATGCCCATCGTGCCAAGCATGGGCGGCGTGGCCGGCACCCAGTCGCTAACGATAATCACGCGCGCCATGGCACTCGGGCTCATCGACAAAACGAATGCCCGCGGAATTCTCAAGAAGGAACTGATGGTGGGAATCCTGAACAGTGTGGTTTGGTCAGTTGTCGTCGCGTTGTTTGCCTATGCCTGGTTCAACGATTGGCGCATCGGCGCCGTTATCGCCGCCGCCATGACGATTAACCTGACCATCGCAGCAGGCGCAGGATTCGCTATTCCACTCACGCTGAAACGGATGAATATCGATCCCGCGCTCGCCGGCGGCGTCGTTTTGACGACCATAACCGACGTTGCCGGCTATATGGCATTCCTGGGTCTGGGCGCCGCATTTCTCTTGTAAGCACCGGCCTCTGTGCAACTAGTCGCCGAAACTGCTGAGATCCCGGGCTACCCAGCTGGGTGCAAAAAGTCTCGGCACATCTTCACCCGTTACGAAAGCGTGCAACTGGTCTCTTACAGCCATTGCATCGCTATAGCCGAGATCGATTAATTCCTGTGTATAACCCCGCTCGAACAGCAGATAGCTGAGTAGCCGGTCCTCGCCTGGATTCCGGCCGCCGATCCCTCTCAGAAGCCCCCGTAATGGCAATGGCAGGTCCTTCCTGTGCCGGTGCGCTATAGCCCTGAGGTCCTTGCTCGGCACAATAACCATCGTATCGATCGGACGCATCTGGATTAATGTGCCAGTGCGCTTTAGCGGTTCGACCGAATCGACGAGCTGATTGATTCGCGTCATTCTCTCGAGATCGGAATAAAGTCCGTCCATAAACAGAGTATCGAGCATATAGCCGGCGATCTGCGCCAGACTCGGAGAACGCTGTGTAGCCCCGGGCTCTGCGGCCGGATCTGCCGTTTCATCCCGCACACCGACTACGAGAATTCTGTCGGCACCCAGGTGAATGGCCGGACTAAGCGGTGTTGCCTGACGCATCGCACCATCGCCAAAATACTCACCATCAATGCTCACCGGTGGAAATATCATCGGTACGGCAATACTCGCCATCAGATGGTCAAGATGCAGGTCCTGGCGCATACCAAGTCGGCGCGTACGCGCCCAATGATGTTTCCCTGGCACTGCCTGGAAGAAAGTCGTCGATCGCGCGCATCCGTAACTGGCTGCGGTCACTGCAACGGCATCGAGATACCCGTTTTCGATCGATGTCTGAATGCGGGGAAAACGAATATTGCGACTCAGGAGAGACCTGAGCGGTGTATTGTCAAGCAAAGATCGCGGCGCGCCGACGATCAGGCCGCCGAAGATCATGGCAGTCATCCAGTGCAAGCTGCTCTTGAACATAGTCCAGCTGTCGGTGCGAAACACCTGGCTGCTGTGAAAATGGCCCCAGACCCGCTCGAGTTCCTTGACCGCGATGTTGTAATGCCGGGCCCTGGTGGCAAGAACGACGGAATTGATCGCGCCGGCCGACGTGCCGCTGATTACCGGAAACGGGTTAGAGGCCTTCGCCGGCAATAATTCGGCAATTGCCTTGAGTACACCAACCTGGAATGCACCACGCGCCCCACCACCGGGCATGACCAGTGCTGTGTTCTTTCCTGCGAAGCCGCTTGCCATTCTTATTGATCAGAGATTCCCAAAGCGTATTATAGTACCGACAGAACTGCTGCCAATCTAGGCTGTACCAGACGGGCGCAGAATCTACCGGGAAATAACAAGACTCAAGAGGACGTTTGCCATGAAACGTGTTTTCGCAACCTTTGCTATTGTCTTTTTGCTGTTGGCAGCAGGAAACACGCTTTTGGCCGACGCAATTAAGCAAGGCGATCCGGCGCCCGGTTTCGAGCTCAGGGACCAGAATGGTCAGCTTCATTCGCTTGAAGATTACAGGAACAGGTGGGTTGCGCTTTATTTTTATCCCAAAGACGACACACCGGGATGCACGACCGAAGCCTGCGAATTTCGCGATGATATTTTTGCGTTTAAGGAACTCGACTGTCAGATACTGGGCGTCAGCCTGGACGACGAAGTGTCACATAAAGCATTTGCTGACAAGTACAGCCTGCCCTTCCCGCTTCTCGCCGATACCGATCGAACGACGTCCGATGCATACGGCGTAACAACCAAAATGTTCGGCATGACAGTGGCCAAGCGTCAGACATTCCTTATCGACCCGAACGGACGTGTGGCAAAACATTATGCCAAGGTGGATCCGGACACCCACTCAAAGCAGGTCCTCGCCGATCTCAGGGAATTAGTAAAGCCGTAGGAGATTCGCCCGTCAGGACGGGCTCCAACAGGCGCGGGTCGGCGTATCGTAGGAGCTGTCCGACCGCCATGGATGGCGGGAGTGTAGGTGTTGCAGGAGCATTCACCTGCCTGACGGGCGATTATCCGTCTTGACGGTCGATTCAATGTAATCGTTTTATACCATCATCCAATCCACTAATGGTTAGTGGATACATCCTGTCGCCCATAAGCTCACGAGTCAGCTTGATCGAGGGTGTGTATTCCCATCGTTGTTCGGGTTCCGGATTTAACCAGATTGCCTTCGGGTACGTATTCAAGAGCCGCTTGATCCAGACTGCGCCGGGTTCTTCGTTCCAGTGTTCGACACTGCCACCCGCATAAACGATCTCGTAAGGGCTCATGGTCGCATCGCCGACGAATACAAGTTTGTAATCGGGACCGTACTTGTGCGCTATTTCTGTTGTTGGAATTCTCTCGGTGTGTCGCCGCCGATTATCTTTCCACATGCTCTCGTATACGAAATTGTGAAAGTAGAAATATTCGAGATGCTTGAACTCACTTTTCGCCGCAGAAAACATTTCTTCGCAAATCCGTACATGGTCATCCATCGAACCGCCGATATCGAGGCATAGGAGGACTTTGATGGCGTTATGGCGCTCCGGGACCATGCGGATGTCCAGGATGCCTGCGTTCCGGGCCGTCTTATCGATCGTGTCCTCGAGATCGAGCTGGTCCGCCGCGCCCTCACGCGCAAATTTCCTGAGCCTGCGAAGCGCGATCTTGATATTTCGCGTGCCGAGCTCCAGCTTGTCATCCAGATTTCGATACTCACGTCGGTCCCACACCTTGGTTGCCCGGCGGTGCCGCGAGCCCTGCTGACCGATGCGAATACCTTCCGGGTTATAACCATACGCGCCGAACGGCGAGGTTCCCGCGGTGCCAATCCACTTGTTGCCGCCCTCGTGCCGCCCTTCCTGCTCCTCAAGGCGTTTCCGCAATGCTTCCATCAGTTTCTCGAACCCACCAAGCGCCTCTATCTCCGCGCGTTCTTCTTCCGAGAGAACGAGCTCGGCCTGATGACGAAGCCATTCGTCCGGCACGTCCGCCACCAGCGCTTTAAATGCATCTTCTATGCCGTCGAAATGTGCGGCGAAAATCTTGTCGAAGCGGTCAAACTTCGATTCATCTTTTACCAAACTGGACCGGGCGAGATAATAAAAGTCGTCGACACTTTGCCCCGCTACGCCGCTCCGCATTGCTTCAAGGAGCATCAACAATTCCCTTATCGAAGGCTTCAAGCCACCCTCACGGAGCATGAAAAAGAACTTAGTCAGCATCTCTGTCCCGATTTACCGGGTGTGCGTCCTGCGGTCGAGAAAAACCAGTTGCTCGAACAAGTGTACATCCTGTTCGTTCTTGAGCAAGGCACCGTAAAGCGGCGGAATGGCTTTGCGTGAATCTTCCGAGCGCAGCGCTTCCGGGGAGATGTCTTCCGCAAGCAAGAGCTTTATCCAGTCGAGCAATTCTGATGTCGACGGTTTCTTCTTGAGTCCGGGCACATCACGAATTTTGTAGAACGCCTCGAGCGCTTCGCGAAGCAGCGTCTTTTTGAGATTCGGAAAATGCACATCGACAATGCGGTGCATCGTTTCCTTGTCAGGGAACTTGATGTAATGGAAGAAACAGCGTCTGAGGAATGCGTCTGGCAATTCTTTTTCGTTGTTACTTGTAATTATAATGATTGGCCGGTGCCTTGCTTTGATCAGCCGCTTGGTCTCATAGACATAAAATTCCATTCGATCGAGTTCCAGCAGCAGGTCATTAGGAAATTCGATGTCAGCTTTGTCGATTTCATCGATGAGAAGTACAGGCTTCTCATCTGATTCAAAAGCTTCCCAGATCTTGCCGCGCACTATGTAGTTGGCGATATCGTGCACCCGATCGTCACCTAACTGTGAGTCACGCAATCTGGCAACAGCATCGTAATCATAAAGACCCTGCTGTGCCTTGGTGGTCGATTTGATATGCCATTCGTGCAGGGGACGATCGAGCGCCCGCGCGACTTCCATCGCGAGTTGTGTCTTGCCGGTGCCGGGTTCGCCCTTGATCAGGATCGGTCGCTCCAGCGTTACCGCAGCATTTACGGCCATCATCAGGTCGTCCGTTGCGATATACGAGC
>PVMK01148059.1_pt1 | contig 68968 bp, 78 predicted proteins | sample 1853481 | NCBI WGS metagenome assembly PVMK01 (sample SAMN08533507, study PRJNA380276) | Marine sediment metagenome, whole genome shotgun sequencing project.
GGGAAGACATCCCGAAACTGGTGCACTATTTCGTGGCCAAATACTGGCAGGACCTCGAGAAGAGGGACTCCCGCGTCCTGACAGTATTTGGCCACGAAATAGTGCACCAGTTTCGGGATGTCTTCCCTCCTCTCCCGCAGCGGCGGAACGTGGATGGGAATGACGTTGAGACGAAAATAGAGGTCTTCCCGGAAGAGGTTCTTCCTGATCAGCGCCAGGAGGTCCTGGTTCGTGGCCGCGACGATGCGCACGTCGACTTTGGTGTCCCGGATGTCCCCCACCCGGCGTACTCTTCCCTCCTGCAGCACCCGGAGGAGCTTTACCTGGACGGCCCTGGAAGTCTCGCCGATCTCGTCGAGAAAAAAGGTCCCTCCGCTGGAAGCCTCGAAAAGTCCTTTCTTGTCCGAAACCGCTCCGGTGAAGGAACCCCGCACGTGTCCGAAGAGCTCGCTCTCGAGAAGGGTCTCCGTCAAGGCGCCGCAGTTGATCCCGATGAGCTGGCGGTCAACCCGGGGGCTGTGGTAGTGAATGGCACGGGCTATCAGCTCCTTTCCCGTCCCGCTTTCACCGGTGAGGAGAACCGTGCTCTTGCGGCTTGCCACCCGTCCCACGACCTTGCATATTTCAAGCATGGCTTTGCTGTCGCCGATGAGATGATCCGTCTTGTATTCCGTCTTTACCTCGAGGAGAGACGGCGAGAGAGCCCGGCCTGACTCCCGCTTCTTGGTGTCCCGGACAATCTGCCTGAGCTTCTCCAGGTAGTCCCCTTCCTTGGTTATGTAGTCAAGGGCCCCCTTCTGGATCGCCTGAATGGTAGCATCCGTCGAAGGATAGGCCGTCATGACGACCATCCTCGTGTCGGGACACCTCTCGCGGGCCATATTCAGCACATCGAGCCCCGTCATGTCGGGCATTTTCATGTCGGTGATGAGAAGATCGAATTCGTTCTCGCGGAGGAGTTTCTCGAGCGCCGCCCGGTCGGTGGCGAAGTCGACGTCGCAGTCCTCCTTGCCGATCATGATGGAGAGGACGCGACACATGCTCTTCTCGTCGTCCACCACCAGTACCCGTGTCCTGCCGGTCACACCGTCGCTCCCATTGAAAGAGGCGCCAGGGTGGTCACCGCCTGGCGGACGGGGAGCGTGACCGAAAAAATCGTTCCCTTCCCGCCCGACTCTGAACGTCGATCTTCCCCCGGTGGGCCTCGACGATCTTGCTGACGATAGCAAGCCCGAGGCCCGTACCCTGCTCCTTGGTGGAGTGAAAGGGGGTGAAGACCTTTTCGATCTCCTCGGGAGAAATGCCGACGCCGTTGTCGGAGAAGGTGATCTGCAGATGGTCCACGACCTTCCCCTCCTCGACTTCCCTGGCCACCCTGGCGGCGGCGAGCGTGAGCCGGCCGCCGTTCGGCATGGCCTCGATGGCGTTGCGGGAAAAGTTCCAGAAGACCTGCTTCATCAGCTTTGGATCGGCTTCCACCAGGCACTCCTCACTGTCGCCGGACTCGACCACGATCTCGCAGGAGGCGGGAGAGGACCGTCGGAGCAGAGTGGCGGTTTCCCGCAGAATGCCGAGGATGTTGACAACCTTGAGTTCGAGAGGGCGGGGGCTGGCAAAACGCAGGAAGTCGGTGATGATGGAATTGAGACGCGAAACCTCGCAGTTGATGATCTCCATTAGCTCCCGTCCTGTCTCGTCGAGGACCAGTCCTTCCGACAGCAACTGGATAGAGCCGCTCATCGAGGCGAGAGGGTTGCGAATCTCGTGGGCCATGCCGGCAGCGAGTTCGCCGACGACGGCCAGCCGGTCGGAGCGCCGGATCTGCTCTTCCATCTTCTTGATCTGCGTCAGGTCCTGAAAGGAACAGATGACGCCTTCCACCTTGCCCTCCTCGTCACGGAGGAGGGAAAAGGTCATGCCGAGAAAGTGATCCTCGCCGGAGCGGTCGATCCAGACTTCAACCCGACAGGGGTCGTCGCGCAAGGCCTGAATGTCCGAGTAGGGGTCCCAATCATCCTTGAAGTGGAAGACCTCCTGGATAAGCTTTCCCAGGACGTCCCCGGCCTCGATCCGGGCGATCCTCTCAGCGACGCGGTTGGTGTAGTTGATGCGGCCGGAGAGGTCGGTGGTAATAAGACCGCTCGATATGTTCTGAAGGATATTCTCGCTCCTCCTCTCCACCTCGGCGAGGTGATCGCTGGCGGCGCTGAGCTCGATCCCCGTCCGGCGAAGGGATTCGGCCAGGTAACTCGAAAGGACGGCCACCAGGAAGAAGCCGAAGGAAGTCAGGATGATCCGGTAGCCGACGTAGGTGTGGCTCAGGGAGAGATAGGTCCCCTTGTAATCGACGACCCGGGAGACTGACGGGGAAAAGGGAGCCCACACCGCCAGGCTGTAGAGGACGGTGCTCACCCCGGCCGTGAGCAGGCTCCCCCACTTGTAGAGGAGAATGCTGGCCCCGATGATGGCAAGAAAATAGGTGATTGAAAAGAGGCTCGCCACCCCCCCGGTAACGAGCATGATCCCCGAGATGAGGACCAGGTCTATGAGTATCTGGATCAGGGCGAAAGAGGGGCCGTCGACTCCGCGGTGGAAGGCGACGCTGTAGATGATGGTCAGGAGGTAGAAGATGCCGATAAAGAGGTAGAGGCTGCGCAGGGGAGTGGTAAAGAAGGCCGTCCCCTCCTCGAACTGGAGGAGGACCGTGAAACCGAGCATGAAGGTGACGACCACGACCCGAAGGGTCATGAGCCACTTGATCCGCCCGGCGAGCTCCCGGCTGTCCTCTCTCAACCACTCCATGAGGCGCCCGGGCTAGGGTGCTGTCCCAGGGGACAACGCCCCCCTACCCGATGGTTCCCGCCAGTTTGAACACAGGCAGGTACATGGCAACCACGATAAAACCGATCACCACCCCCAGGAAGACCATGATAAATGGCTCCAGCATCGAGGAGAGCACCTCCACCGCCGCATCGACTTCCTCGTCGTAAAAGTCGGCGATCTTGCCCAGCATGCTGTCGAGCGCGCCGGCCTGCTCGCCGACGCCGATCATCTGCACGACCATCGGCGGGAAGACCTTCGTCTGTGCCAGCGGTTCGGCGATCGTCTTGCCCTCGGAGATCGCGGTGCGGGTCTGGAGAATGGCGAGTTCGACGACCCTGTTGCCGGCCGTCTTGGCAACGATTTCGAGACCGTCGAGAATCGGAACTCCGCTGGAGATCAAGGTGCTGAGGGTCCGGGTGAATTTGGCGACCGCCACCTTCCGGACGAGGATGCCGATGACGGGAAGCCGCAGAGCCAGTCCGTCGGTCACACGCAGCCCATGGTCACTCTTGCGCCACTGTTTCAACCCCGTGATGACAGCGAAGATACCGCCGAGCACGACCCACCAGTAGCTCTGCATCCAGTCACTGGCATCGATGACCAGCCTCGTCGGCGCCGGCAGGGTGCCGCCGAAGTCGGCGAACATCGCCTCGAAGGTGGGGATGACGAAGATCAGAAGCAGGGCCACGACGCCGAAGGCGATGACCAGGACCACGATAGGATAGGTCATGGCGCTTTTGACCTTCTTCTTCAGGTTCATGCTCTTTTCGATATAGGCCGCCAGCCGGTTCAGGATCGTGTCGAGGATACCCCCGGCTTCACCGGCGGCGACCATATTCACGTAGATTTCGGGGAAGGCCCTGGGGTGCTTGCGCAGGGCCTCGGCAAAGGTGGAGCCGCCCTCGACGTCGGCCTGGACCTTCTTGATCATGTTGCCGAAGGTCTTGTTCTCGGTCTGGCTGCCAAGGATGTCGAGGCACTGCACCAGCGGCAGGCCGGCGTCGATCATGGTGGCGAACTGGCGGGTAAAGGTGACGAGGTCCTTTTCCGTGACCTTCGGCATCATGCCGGGAATGTTCAATACAATGTCTTTGGGCTTTGGCTTGACGCTCGTCGCCGTAATTCCCTGCCGGCGAAGGTGTGCCATTGCGCCTTCACGGTCCGGCGCCTCAATCTCGCCCTTCTGAGCGGCGCCTCCCCGGTTCTTCCCGGCCCACTTGAAAACCGGCATCTTTCACCTCCTGTTTACAGCTTTAACCCCATTATCTTCCCGTTCCGTCGGGTCGGCGGTGACAAAAGTCACCAAAGACCATCATCCCCCGGGCCGTCGAAACTGCTGCGCCCCCGCCTTGCCCCCCGCGGCGATCGGCCCCTTGCTCAGCATTTGCGTGAGTTCTTCAATCTCCGATGAACGGCCGAAGGCCTCCTCCCGGGAGATAAGACGACGCTGGAAAAGGCCGGCGAGCCCCTGGTTCATCGTCTGCATGCCGTACTTGGCCTGCCCCGTCTGCATGACACCGTAAATCTGGTGAACCTTGTCCTCCCGGATGAGGTTCCTGATGGCCGCGTTCGGCACCATGACCTCGACGCAGAGGGCACGCCCCGTACCGGACGCCTTTGGAATGAGCTGCTGGGTGATTACGCCCTCGAGAACAAAGGAAAGCTGGGCCCGGACCTGGGACTGCTGGTGGGGTGGAAAAACATCGACGATACGGTTGATGCTCTGCACCGCCGAATTCGTGTGCAGCGTGGCAAAACAGAGGTGGCCCGTTTCAGCGACGGTGAGGGCCGCCTCCATCGTTTCCAGATCCCGCATCTCCCCGATCAGAACGATGTCGGGGTCCTGACGAAGGACGTATTTCAGCGCTCTCTTGAAGCTCTTGGTGTCGGCGTGCACTTCCCGCTGATTAATGACGGCCCGCTTGTGCTGGTGCAGGTACTCGATCGGATCTTCCACGGTAATGATGTGGTCGGCCCGCTCGGTATTGATCTTGTCGATCATGGCCGCCAGAGTCGACGACTTCCCGCTCCCTGTCGGTCCGGTCACGAGAATGAGACCCTTCGGTTTGTCACAGAGGGTGGATACAACCCGCGGCACTCCCAGCTCATCGAAGGAAAGAATCTTGAAAGGAATGGTTCGGATGGCGGCCGCCACCGCCCCCCGCTGCAAAAAAATGTTGGCCCGGAAACGGGAGAGACCCTTCACGCCGAAGGAGAGATCGAGTTCGTCTTCTTCCTCGAATTTATACTTTTGCGCGTCCGTCAGGATGCTGTAGCAGATCCGCTTCGTCTCGGCCGCACCGAGCGGCTCGATGTCCGGCATCGGTGTCATGGCGCCGTCGATACGAAGCTGGGGGGCGGTCCCGGTGGTAATGTGGAGGTCGGACGCCCTCTTCTGGATCATCTCCTTGAGAAGCTCGTGCAGACTCAGCATTGGTGCTCACCTCTCTTCGGGCCGCGATTCCGCGACCGACAATGGTTCATGGCTCCGGCATTCCTCCTGCCGCCCGGCAGTCCCCACACACTCCCTCCGGCCGCAGACCAGCGAGACTCATGACGCAGTGTAACAGAAGCCTCTTCAGTCGGCAAACGTAACCCTGACCACTTCCTCAAGTGTCGTGGCGCCTTCCTTGACCTTTGCCAGTCCGCTCATTCGCAAACTGGCCGTCCCCTCCTCGATGGTCGCGGACTTGATTTCCGCCGTGCTCGCGCCCTGGAGAATGAGCTCCCGAATGGTGTCCGTAATCGGCATGACCTCATAGAGGGCCACCCGGCCCTTGTAGCCGGTGTTGCCGCAGGTCATACACCCCTGGCCCTGGAAGATGGTCATGCCTTCGGCCTCCTCCGGCGAATAGCCGACCTCGATCAGCGACTGGGGGTTGGCCTCCTTCTCTTCCTTGCAGTTGGGGCAGATCCTCCTCAGCAGGCGCTGGGCCAGGATGAGGATGACGGAGGAGGCGACCAGAAAGGGTTCGACCCCCATGTTGAGGAGACGGTTGATCGTGGAGGGCGCGTCGTTGGTGTGAAGGGTGGAGAGGACGAGGTGGCCCGTCAGGGCGGCCTTGACGCCGATCTCGGCCGTTTCGTAGTCGCGGATTTCTCCCACCATGATGATATCGGGATCCTGTCGCAGGAAGGAGCGGAGGGCGGCGGCGAAGTTGAGGCCGATCTCGTCGTGCATCTGCACCTGGTTGATCCCTCCGAGGTTGAACTCCACCGGGTCCTCGGCGGTCATGATGTTCTCCGAAACCTGGTTCAGCTGGTGCAGGGCGGAGTAGAGCGTGGTGGTCTTGCCGCTCCCCGTCGGACCGGTCACGAGGATCATACCGAAGGGTTTCTTCAGGGCCTCCTTAAATTTACTGAGGGCCTTCTCCTCGAAGCCGAGCTTGGTCATGTCGAGCTGGAGATTGGACTTGTCCAGGAGACGCATCACGACCTTCTCCCCGAAGAGGGTCGGGATGACCGACACCCTGAAATCCATGTCCTTCTTCGCCCCGAGCTTGAGCTTGATGCGCCCGTCCTGCGGGAGACGCCGCTCGGCGATGTCGAGCCTCGACATGATCTTGATTCGCGATATGATGGCGTTGCGGATCTTGAGGGGGAGCCCCATCGCCTTGCGCAGCACACCGTCGACGCGGTAGCGGACGCGGAAGGACTTCTCGTAGGGCTCGATGTGGATGTCGCTCACGCCCAGCTTGATGGCCTTGATGAGGATTCCGTTGCAGAGCTTGACGATGGGGGCGTCGACCTCCTCCATCCCCTTCTCTTCCATTTCCTCGTCGACGATCTCGACGTCATCGACGGCGCCGTGGACGAGGGAGTCGAAGTCGTCGACGTCGACGACGGGTCCATCGTCCCCCATGTCATCGAAGTCCGACTCCAGATCACCGTCGTCGAGGGCGTAGTCCTTGCCGTCGACCGATTCCTTCTCGCTGACAGGCTCGAGGGCGCCGGAGGCGCCGTAGTATTTCTTGATGGCGTCGATAATGCCGACCTCGGAGGCGACGACGGGCTCGACGTTGTAACCGGTCATGAATTTGATGTCGTCGACGGCGAAGACGTTGGAGGGATCGGACATAGCCACCGTCAGAGTCGCCCCGACGCGGCTGATGGGGACGACAAGGTACTTTTTGGCGACATCGACGGGGATCACCTTCAGGACTTCCGGCTGCACCTCGTAGGCGGAGAGGTTGACCGAGGGGACGCCGAACTGCCGACTCAGGGCGTTCGTCACATCCTCCTCCGTCACGAAACCCATGTTGACGAGGTGGTAGCCGAGACGACCGCCGTTCGCCTTCTGGGTATCGAGGGCCTGGCTCAGCTGATCCTCGGTGATTAGCCCCTGCTCAATGAGCATACCGCCTATTTTTACGGCCACGCCTTCTTCTCCTGTGAGGTGACAAGCTCTTTGATGTATACACAGCACATGATATGCCTGGCGGGTAAAATGTCAAGCATCACATTAGGTTAGCCCGGATTATTCATGTGCCGGCGAACCATTGGCAGAAAGACTGTCCTCGCCCGCAATATTCACGAACCATCAGCCGCGAAGGGCTGCCTTCGTAGCGTATGACGTGCGGGTCATCGACGGGGGTGTCTCCGTCACTTGGGATCGCCCCCCCATGGAGTTGCCACCAGCCGCTCCTCGAGATAGGCGATCCCGCCCGTTCGGCCTCCCTGGCTACACACCCCTCGGCGGGGGGAGGCCTCTCGATGGCCGTGACAGTGACACCCCCGCCGATGACCCCGGGAGCGTACTTTGTGATGGCAGCCCGGCGAAGAACGAGAGGCGGAGATGGTCCCTCCACGTGTCGGGAGAGATAGAGTACGTATTGAATGGTCTGCCGAATGAGTCGAGCAGGAGGCATGCCCGGTCTTCGCCAAAATCTTTATCTTACGCGTCCCGTGAACCTTCCTGACAAAGTTCTCATGCCAACGCTTTCCGACACGTCAAGGATGGAAGAGAGGAGAAGACCGCGAGATCGATCAGAAGAGAACTCGGCGGGCGAGGGCCATGACATAGGTCGGCATGACGCCGGTCACGATCACACCGACGGCGGCCAGCATGATCGCATAGACCAGGGGGGAGAACCCCATTCCCAGGGCGGTCTCCTCCTCCTCGGGGAGCATGTAGATGGAGTAGATCGTGCGCAGGTAATAGAAGGCCCCGATGAGACTGCCGAACGCTCCAATGAGCACCAGGCCGTAGTAGCCGGCGTGCCAGCCGGAAACGAAGATCCAGAACTTGCCTATGAATCCGGCGGTCGGCGGGATTCCGGCCAGGGAGAACATGAAAAGGCTGAGAAGAAAGGACATGCCGGGCGCGCGACGGCAGATGCCTCCCAGTCCCCGCCAGGTGACCGCTTCTCCCGTCCGTCGCTCGAACCAGAGAAGGGTCCCGAAAGCTCCGAGATTCATGAAGGCATAGACCACCAGGTAGAAAACGATGGCGGAAACCCCCTCTTCCGTCCCCTTCCCGGCCGCCGTCATGGCGATGAGGAGATAGCCGACGTGGGCGATACTCGAATAGGCGAGCATTCTCTTCACCCTTGTCTGGGCGATCGCGGCCAGGTTGCCCCAGAGAATTGTGAGCGCCGCCATGACCCAGAAGAGAGGTCCCCAGAGCTCATGCAGGGAACCGAAAGAGGTGAGGAAGAGGCGGATCGTCACCGCCAAGACGGCCACCTTCGGACCGACGGCGAGAAAGCCGGCCACCGACGTCGGCGCACCGTCAAGGACATCGGGCATCCACATGTGAAAAGGGGCGGCCCCCATTTTGAAAGCGAGTCCGCACGTCACGAGGGCGACGCCGACCATCGCCATGACTCGGGGATAGCCCCCCATACTGAGAAGGCTGCCCATGCGGGCGAGATCGACGGTGCCGGTGGCGCCGTAGAGAAAGGAGATGCCGTAGAGGAGGATGGCCGAGGCGAAGAGACCGGTGATGACGTACTTGAGAAATCCCTCGGAGGAATCCTCGCGGAGCCAGTTGTACCCGGAGAGAATGTAGAAGCTGATCGCCATCAGCTCGAGGCCGAGATAGATGACCAGGAGGTTGTTCCCCGAGATCATGACCATCATGCCCACGACCGCGAGGAGGGCCAGGATATAGAACTCGCCGGCCGCCCGGGCAGCGTCGGCATACTCGTCAATGGACATGAAGACGACGAGCGCGGCGGTAAGAAGCAAAACCATCTTGAAGATGACGGCGGCATAGTCGACAACCCAGGCGCCGTGAAAGATCTCCGGGGCCGGACCGATGCTCTTCGTCAGGAGGGGAAAGGCGAGGGCGATGCCGAGGAGTGCGACGTATCCCTTCGTCCTTCCGCCCTGCCGGGGGAGAATGGTTTCGGCCAGTATGAGCAGCCCGGCCGCTCCCAGCAGGACAAGCTCCGGCCCGCAGGACCTGAACAGTTCCGTCATCGGATCCTCCCCCCTCGGGTTTCTTGTACGGACGGTCTCGGAAAAGGTCCGGATGCAAGATGCGCCGCCGATGGGCCTTTTACGAGACCGTCAATCATGGCACCACCAGCACGTTGGCCAAGCCGCTCTCGATAATTTCCAGAAAAGGCAGGGGGTAAACCCCGATCCACACCACCAGCACCACCAGCGGGAGGAGACACGCTATTTCAGCGACCGTCAGGTCCGACAGGCCGCGGTATTCTTCCGGGAGAGTCCCGAAGATGACACGCTGAAGCATCCAGAGGAGGTAGGCCGCCCCGAGGACGATCCCCACCGATCCCAGAACGGCAAAGACCGGCGCGTACTGAAAGACGCCGACGAGGATGAGGAACTCCCCGATAAACCCGGCCAGCCCCGGAAGGCCGAGAGAGGCCAGGGAGAAGAAGGTCAGCAGGGTCGCGTAGACCGGGAGACGGTGGGCCAGACCGCCGAGGCGGGCGATGGAGCGCTGGTGGGTCCGCTCGTAGATCATACCGACGAGGAGAAAGAGCGCCCCCGTGATCAGACCGTGGCTGATCATCTGCATAACGCCGCCCACCACCCCCCGGGCGTTGAAGGAAAAGACGCCGATCACGACGAAGCCAAGGTGGGAAATCGACGAGTAGGCGATCAGCTTCTTGAGGTCGTCCTGGGCCAGGGCCAGAAGGGCGCCGTAGATGATGCCGATCACCCCGAGAGTCATGATCATCGGGGCCAGCTGCTCGCTCGCCCCGGGAAAGAGGGGGAGGCAGAAGCGCACCAGCCCGTAGGTGCCCATCTTCAGGAGGACGCCGGCCAGAACCACGCTTCCGGCGGTGGGGGCCTCGACGTGGGCGTCAGGCAGCCAGGTGTGGAACGGGAACATCGGGACCTTGATGGCGAAGGCGACAAAGAAGGCCAGGAAAGCCAGCAGCTCGAAGCGGCCGGGATAGGTCAGCAGTATCAGGCGGGTGAAATCGAAGGTGGCCACCCCCGTCTGCTGGAAGTGGTACCAGTAGAGAGCTATGATCCCGGCGAGCATGAGGAGACTCCCCGCCAGGGTGTAGAGAAAGAACTTCACGGCGGCGTAGATCCTGCGCGGGCCTCCCCAGCGACCGATGAGAAGGAACATCGGGATCAGGGTCACTTCCCAGAAGAGGTAGAAGAGGAGGAGGTCGAGGGCCACGAAGACCCCGGTCATGCCGGCCTGGAGGACCAGGAGGGTGAGGTAGTAGGCCTTGACCTTTTCCTTGATGACGGCAAAGGAGAAAAGGACGACGATCACCCCCAGCAGGGTGGTGAGCAGGACCATGAGAAGGCTCATGCCGTCGATGCCGAGATGGTACTCCGCCCCGAGGGTCGGAATCCACCGGACTTTCTCCACGAACTGGAAGCCCGGCTGCAGGCTGAAGTCCCGCCACAGCACCAGGGAGACAAAGAAGACCGCCAGGGCCACCGCCAGTGAACCCCACCGGACAAGACTCTCGCGGGCGGAGGGGACCAGGGAGAGGAGAAGTGCTCCCGCCGCCGGTCCGAAGACCACCAGCGTCAGCCAGGGTACAGTCGCAGTTTCCGTCATCTCACACCCACACCTACAGCCACAGCCACACCCCGAGGACGGCAGCCACCCCGAGAGTCATGAAGAAAAGGTAGTCACGTACGTTCCCGCTCTGAAGAGCGGCCATGGACTCCCCGCCGCCCTTGACCACTTTGCCGCACCAGTTGACTATTCCGTCGATCACTCCCATATCGAAGAGGTACGACACCTTGGCCATCACCAGAATCAGCTTCACGATGAAGAAGTGGTAGATCTCGTCGATATAGAACTTGTTGAAGGAGAGTTTATACAGCGGCTTCACGCTTCGCGCCACCCGGTCGGGATCTATCCACCTCTTCTGGTAAATCACCCAGGCGGAACCGATGCCGATGACTACCATGGCGAGGGAGATAAAGAAGACGATGTTGAACATGCCGTGGTCGCCGCCGTGACCGGCCGTCTCCGCGCCGCCGTGCCCCGTGATTTCGGCACCATGGCCTGCGATGGCTGCGGCCGCCGCGACAGTCTCGACAGGCGGAGCGAAAACCGGATCGAGGAAGTCCATCACGTGAAAATACCCCGCCCCGACAGAGAGGACGGCGAGAATGACCAGGGGCGCGAGCATGTTCCAGGGGGACTCGTGCACGCCCCCCCCATGGCCGTGGCTGTCGTCACCGTGTCCAGCATGATCGCCGCCCTCGCCCCGCAGCACATCGGCCTCCCGCGGACTGAAGAAGACCGAGAAGACGGCCCGAAAGACGTAGAAGGCCGTCCCTCCCGCCGCCAGCATCCCGGCGGCGAAGATCCAGGGGTGTCCTCCGTAATAAGCCGCGGCGAGTATCGCCTCTTTGCTGAAGAAGCCGGAGAGGAAAGGGAACCCCGCCAGGGCGAGGGACCCGATGATGAAGGTGCTCGCCGTCCACCTGATTTTTCCGAAGAGCCGGCCCTGTTTCGTGATATCGACATCGCCGCCGACGGCGTGCATCACGCTCCCCGATCCGAGGAAGAGAAGGGCCTTGAAGAAGGCGTGGGTGAAGAGGTGAAAGATGGCGGCGGCGTAGGCCCCGACACCGAGTCCGACAAACATGAATCCCAGCTGACTGATGGTGCTGTAGGCCATTATCCTTTTCAGGTCGGTCTGGGTGAAGGCGATGGCGGCGGCCATGAGGGCCGTCACTATCCCGACGACGGCTACGGTCTGCATTGCCGTCGGCGAAAGCTCGAAGAGGGGGTGACAGCGGGCCACCATGTAGACGCCGGCCGTCACCATCGTCGCCGCGTGAATGAGGGCGGAGACGGGCGTCGGGCCCTCCATGGCGTCGGGGAGCCAGACGTGAAGGGGAAGCTGGGCCGACTTCCCCGTCGCCCCGAGGAAGAGGAGGAGACAGATCAGGGTGGCCGTGCCCGGCCCGATCAACGCGAGCTTTTCGGGAGAGAAGACCTCGGCGAAGTCGACGGTCCCGGTGGTGACGATGATGAGAAAGATCCCGAGGACGAACCCGAAATCCCCCACCCTGTTCACCAGGAAAGCCTTCTTCCCGGCGTCGGCGGCGGACTTCTTGTGGAACCAGAAGCCGATGAGGAGGTAGGAGCAAAGTCCGACCGCCTCCCAGAAAACGAAGAGGAGGAGGAAGTTGCCCGCCAGCACCAGCATGAGCATGGAAAAAGTGAAGAGGGAAAGGTAGGCGAAGAAGCGCGGGTAACCGCCGTCTCCGTGCATGTAGCCCACCGAATAGAGGTGCACCATAAAACTCACCGAAGTCACGACCACCAGCATGACCGCGGTCAGGGAGTCGGCCGTCAGCTTGAGTGGCACCACAAAGTCGCCGACGGCGATCCAGGTGTAGATTGTCTCGACGAGGATCTCCCCCTTCATCACCCGGGCGAGGACGGCGAAGGCGAGGAGGGCCGAGGCGCCGACGCCGGCCAGGGCCACCCAGTGGGCGGCCGTGCGGGTGACCTTCCTCCCCAGGAGACCGTTCACCAGGAAAGCCACCAGGGGAAAGACCGGAATCAGCCAGAGCATCTGTCCCGTCGTCATTCGCGTCTCATCCTTTCAGGAGCGTTATCCGGTCGCTGTCGACGGTTTCGCGGTGGCGGTAGTACGCGAGGATCGCGGTCAGAGCGATGACCAGTTCGGCCGCCTCCACCCCGATCACAAAGAGGACCAGCACCAGGCCGGTGTAGTTCTCATGAAAGTTCGAGAAGGCGACCAGGTTCAGGTTGGCGGCGTTTATCATCAACTCGATGGACATGAGCATGACCAGGACGTTCCGGCGCGTCAAAACCCCTACGAGGCCGATGGTGAAGAGGGCCGCCCCAAGCAGTATGTAATAGCTTACCGGCACCATGTCATTTCCTCTTTCCGATCACCAGGAGGCCGAAGATGGCCGCCAGCAGGACGAGGGAAAGAATCTCGAAGGGGAGGAGAAACTCCCGGAAGAGAACGTTCCCCAGGATCTGAATGTGCCCGCCTCCCGGATCCAGCCCCGCACTCGGCGCCGCCAGCCACCCCCGCGAACTCCCGAAGATCCAGAAGAGCTCGAGGAAGACGACGCCACCGAGGAGAAGGCCGCCGACGCTGCGGACCGAGGCCCAGTGGGGCCCGAGAGGTTCCTTCAGGTTCACCATCATCACGACGAAGACGAACATGACCACGATCGAGCCGGCGTAGAGCAGAATCTGCACCGCCCCCAGGAACTCCGCTCCCTGGAGAATGAAAAGGCCCGCCACCGCGAGAAAGGAGAGGACCAGGTAGAGGGCGCTGTACACCACCCGGCGCGAGGTGATGACGAGGATGGCGCTCACGAGCGCCATCGTGGCGAAGAGAAAAAAGACAGCCGTGGCCATCAGAGACCCTCCCCGTTTTCGAGAAGGTCGCGCTTGTGCAGCACCGTCTCCTCCCGGCGGTAGTAGGCCGCCTCGTATTTCCGGGTCAGCACGATCGCCTCGACGGGACAGACTTCGGCGCAGAGCCCGCAGAAGAGGCAGTGGCCCATGTCGATATCGTAGACCTCGATCACCTTCTTCTCCTCCTCGCCCTTCGTCACCAGGCGGATGCACTCCGTCGGGCAGATCCGGGCGCAGAGACAGCAGGAAATGCAGCGCTCCTCGCCGGAGTCGGGGTGACAGCGCAGGGCATGGAGGCCGCGGTACCTCTCGGCCGGTTCACGCCTCTCCTCCGGGTACTGGATGGTGAGCCGCTTGGCGAACATCTGACTCAGGGTCAGAGAGAAGCCTTTCACCAGTTCCTTGATCGCCTCGATCATCCTCTATCCTCTCAACAACACGAAGCCCGCCACCCACAGGATATTCAGGAGTGACAGGGGCAGGAGAAATTTCCAGCCGAAGGCCATGAGCTGGTCGTACCGGACCCGGGGGAGCGTCCCGCGCATCCACATGAAGAAGAAGACGAAGAAGCCGCTCTTGGCGACAAACCAGCCGAGAGAGAGGAAGGAGACTCCCCAGCTCAACGGGGCCCCGTCACCGACGGGAACCAGCGGCCCGGCCCAGCCCCCGAAAAAGAGGGTGGTGGTGAGAGCGGCCATGGTCAGTATGGCGGCGTATTCAGCGAGCTGCAGGAGCCCGAAACCCATCGCCGAGTACTCGGTGTGGTAGCCGGCTCCGAGATCTCCCTCCGCTTCAGGCATGTCGAAGGGGAGCCGGTTCGTTTCGGCGATCCCCGCGATGAAGAAGACGATGAAGCCGAGAGGCTGAGCAGCGACGAACCAGAGACCCTTCTGGGCCTCGACGATCTCCACCATGCTCATCGTCCCCGCCATCATGACCACGCCCACCAGCGCGAGGCCCATGGAGATCTCGTAGGAGATCATCTGGGCGGCCGAACGCATGGCTCCCAGCAGGGGGTACTTGCTGTTGGAGGCCCACCCGGCGAGGATAATCCCGTAGATGCCGAGCGAGGAAATGGCGATGAGCATCAGGATGCCCACGTTCACGTCGGTGATCACCAGCCCTTTCCCGAAGGGGATGAGGGCGAAGACCGTCACCGCCGGGATGAAGGTGATAATCGGCGCCAGCACGAAGAGCGCCTTGTCGGCCTGAGCCGGGATCACGTACTCCTTGGTGATGAGCTTGATGGCGTCGGCGAGCCACTGGAGAAGGCCGAAGGGGCCGGCCCTGTTCGGTCCGTAGCGGAGCTGGATCCGACCGAGGATCTTCCGTTCCGCGAGGGTGCAGAACCCCACCACCACGGGGATGAGGGAGAGTACGATCAGGATTTTCAGAAGCACCAGGAGCAGGTCCATGATCGTCATCGCCTACGATCCCCCTCCCGGTCCCGTCTTCTCCATCGACGAGAGCCTGATGCAGACCGCGGGCCACTCCTGCGGCCGGTCGGCCTTTTCGACAAAATCCCTCACCGTGGCGTCGGCGGGATCAAAGGGAAAGTGGATCTGGCCCCGAGGCACCTTCAGGTCCGTTTTCACTTCGACCTCGAGGGCGGAATCTCCGGAGAGGAGGCGGACTCTTTCACCGCCGGAAAGTCCGTGCGCGGCGAGGTCGGCGGGATTGATCTCGACGGCGGGCGACGGCATCAGCATGGCCGTCTCGGGAACGAGACGGAGGCGGTGGTCCGCCGCGAATATCCCGCGCAGCAGGAGGTGCTTATCCCCGGAAGCCGGCAGGTCGGCGGTTGCCGCCGGGAGTCCGGCATCGCCGGGAGTCCCCTCGCCTTCGGCGGCGGCGCCGGCGTCCAGAGAAGGTGCGAAGGAGAGGCTCTTGCCCAGGGACTCGGCCAGCAGGTCGAGGTGGTCCCAGAGGGGCGGAACGCCTGCCGGCGGCTCCATCGCCCGGTTCACTTTCTGGGCGAGCCCGTTGGAGGCGATGAATGTCCCTTCCTTCTCGGCGGCGTGGGGGAGCGGGAAGACGGCGTCGGCCGCCATGACGGTCTCGTTCAGAAAGCTGTCGAAGGCGACCACGGCGGCGGCTTCGCTCATGCGCTGCCGCAGTTCGGAAAACGGCGGCGCGCCGCCGGCGAGATCGACGCCGAAGAGGAGAAGGAGGTCGGGCTTCCCCTTTCCTTCCCCGCCGGCAAAGGCCGAAGCTCCCCGGCTGTTGCAGTCCCGGCCCTGATAGATGATGCCGGCGGCGGCGTCTCCCGCCAGCAGACCGTCCAGCTCTTTCAGCAGGCGCGGCACGAGACCGGCCGGATCGTGCCATCCCCGGTGACTGACGAAGACGACCTTGTCCTTTTCCGCCACCAGCGCGGCCAGAGAGGCGACTGCCCCCGGGGCAAGACCGAGGTTCGCCTCCACGGCGGAGGAATCCCCGCCCGGGAGGGACTCGAGGAGCGCGGCGGCGGGCTGTTTCCTGAGCCGCGTCCCGTGGGAACGGCTGAGGGCGTGAATGAGGCCGCCGAGGAGGAGCGGCAGTCCCGGCCCTTCCGGCCGGAGCCAGCGATCGGCTTCCCCTCCCAGGAGGCTGTCCCGGGCGTCGAGGACAACCAGGCCGGCGCCGGACGTCTTCCGCGCCAGGCGTACCCTCACCCTGGCCACCGGCTCGAAGACGGAAAAGTCCTGGCCGGCGACGAAAACAAGATCCGCCTCGTCGAGCCGGTCCCAGGAAAGTTTGCCGAAGTCGCGATATCCCTTCTCCTCCTCGAGACCGAGGGTGTCGACGATCCGCACCGCGCCGCCGGGATCGAGGCTCTCCATGAAGTCGCGGGCGGCCCGCACTTCCTCCTGGGTGAGACTGGAGGAGATCATCGCCTCCACTCTTCCGCCGGAGCCGATCTTCTCCGTCAGGAAGCGCATCGCTTCCTCCCGCTCCGCCGGAACCTGTTTCCCCTCCCGGCGGAGAAGGGGTGTGATCACCCGGGAAATCGAGTTGACGAAATCGGTGCCGAAGCGGCCGCGAAAGCAGGCCTGGTCCTCGTTGTTCGGACCCTCCCGGGGCACCGTCCGGACGAGTTCCCCCTCCTTCACCTGGAGGGTGAGCAGGCATCCCATGCTGCAGAAGGGGCAAACCGAGGGCGTCTCGGCACCCTCCCAGGTCCTGGCCCGGAATTTCCGCACCTTGCTGTTGAGGGCGCCGACAGGGCAGATGTTGATACAGGAGCCGCAGAACTCGCAGTTGTAGGGCTCGTGAAAATCGCTCTTCAGGTCCTGCTGGAAGAAGGTGCCGACCCGCTTGTGATATCCCCTCTCCATCGCCGCCAGGACCGTTCGCCCCCGCACTTCCCGGCAGACCCGGACACAGCGCCGGCAGAGGACGCACTTCTCGGGATCCCTTTCGACGAAGGGACTGGGGTCGGATACCGGGTAGGGCGCCGGGTTTTCAGGGAAACGGTTCTCCGGCGCCGCGTGGCGATAGGACAGCTCCTGCAGCTCGCACTCACCGCCCTTGACGCAGGTGGGACAGTCGAGGGGATGACGGCAGAGGAGGAGCTCCAGCACCGTCTGGCGGACCTGCCGCAACTTGGGCGTGTCGGTCAAGACTGACATGCCGTCGGTGACCTGGGTGGTGCAGGCCGCCAGGAGGCGCGGTATCCCCTCCACCGAAATCATGCAGAGCCGACAGGCGCCGAGGACGCTCACCCGCGGGTGCCAGCAGAGGGTCGGGATGTGGACACCCACCCGGCTGGCCGCCTCGAGGACCGTCACCGGCGCGTCGAGGGTGAGTTTCTTCCCGTCAATCGTCACTTCCATGGCGCTAAGCCCCTGCCTCCCGGCAGCACCCCTGTCCCTCGAGGTGCTCCTCAAACTCCCGCCGAAATTTGTTGATGCAGCTCATGACGGGATTGACAAAACCGACGCCGAGGCCGCAAAAGGCGGCTTCGCGGACGATGCCGCAGAGGTCGAGAATCTCATCGAGGTCCGACTTCTTCCCCTCGCCCTTCTGCACCCTCTCGAGGAGACGAACGACCTGGTAGGTCCCCTCCCGGCAGGGGATGCACTTGCCGCAGGACTCGTGGCGGAAGAAGCGCGCCAGCCGCAGGGAAACCTCGACCATGCACGTTCCCTCGGCGATGACCATGAGCGCCGCCGAACCGAGCATCGAGCCGACGGCCGCCACGCTCGGAAAATCGAGGACCAGGTCGAGGTGCTCCGAAGTCAGGCAGCTGCTGGACGCCCCGCCGGGGAAGATGGCCTTGAATTTTCGACCGTCGAGGATGCCGCCCCCGTATTTGTCGATCAGGTCGCGAAGGGTGATGCCGAAGGGAAGCTCGTAGACTCCCGGCCGGTTGACGTGGCCGGAAAGACAGTACCCCTTCGTGCCGGCGTTCTTCTCCGTTCCCATCGAGGAGTACCACTCCGCCCCGCGGAGGATGATCTCGGGAACGTTCGCAAAAGTCTCCACGTTGTTGAGAGCCGTCGGCCTGGCCCAGAGACCGGCGTTCACCGGGAAGGGCGGGCGGATCCGCGGCATGCCGGGCTGCCTTCCAGGGCTTCGAGAAGGGAGGTCTCCTCGCCGCAGATGTAAGCGCCGGCGGTGCGGTAGACCCAGACGCGGAAGTTGAAATCCTTCCCCATTATCTTCTCGCCGAGAAGGCCCGCTTTCTCGGCCTCGGCGACGGCCTCGCGGAGGATGGACGCCGGCTCCATGAATTCGCCGCGGCAGACGATAATCCCCTCTTCGGCGCCGACGGCGTAGGCGGCGATGGCCATCCCCTCGATCAGGCGATGGGGGATCTTCTCGAGAATGGGCCGGTCCTTGAAGGTGCCGGGCTCACCCTCCTCGGCGTTGGCGACGATGTACTTGGGGGTGTTGGCGTCCTTGGAGACGAGTTCCCACTTGAGGCCGGTGGGGAACCCCGCGCCCCCGCGGCCGACGAGCTTCGACTTCTTGACCGTCTCCACGACGGCGGCGGGAGTCATGGAGGTGAGAACCTTCTCGAGGGCCCCATACCCGCCCTTCTCCCGGTAGACGTCGATCCGGCGAAGGTCGGGTGTTTCGATGTCCTTGTAGATTATCTGTTCCATCGTCAGTATTTCTTCAGAATCTCTTTTGCCTGCGCCGGATCGAGGGGACCGAAAGTTTTCTCGTTGACCATCATGGCCGGCGCCCTCTCACAAGCGGCCAGGCACTCGGCCGTTTCGAGGGTGAATTTCCCGTCCTCCGTCGTCTCTCCCGGGCGGATGCCGAGTTCCTCGTAAATGGCCTCGTAGATCGCGTCCGCTCCGCGGAGGTAGCAGCAGAGGTTCTGGCAGACGAGAATGATGTTCTTCCCCCGGGGCTTCGTCGAATAGAGGTGGTAGAAGGTCACCACCTCGTAGATGATGGACTTCGGCATGTCCATGATGTCGGCCAGCTCGGTCAGAATCTCCGGCGAGAGGTGGTTGCAGTCTTCCTGGACGATGTACATGGCCGTCAGGAGGGCGTCGGGCTTCCGGGGGAAACGCCCGAAGAGCTCGTCGAGACGCGCACGGGTCGCCGCCGGAATGAGCTGTGTCCCGACGGTCACCGGTCCACCTCGCCGAGGACGATGTCGATGCTGCCGATGATGGCCACCAGGTCGGCAATGTACTGTCCCTTGGACATCTCTTCGAGAGCCGAAAGATTGACGAACGACGGCCCCCGGATATCGACGCGCACCGGCTTGGGGCCGCCGTCGCTCACGACGTAGAACCCCACCTCGCCCTTGCTCCCCTCGACGGCGGAATAGACCTCCCCCGGAGGCGGTGAGCCGCCGTGCATGGCGATATAGAAATAGCGGGTCATGGCCTGCATGCTCCGGTGCACCTCCTCGCGGGGCGGTCTGATGAACCGGATCGACTCGGCCCGCACCGGCCCTTCGGGAAGGTTATCCGCCGCCTGCTCGACCAGCCTGAGGCTCTGCCGCATTTCCTCGATCCGGACGAGATAGCGGGCGTAGACGTCTCCCTTCTCACCCACGGCGATATCGAAGTCGAAATCACCGTAGGCGGCGTAGGGCTCCGCCTTCCGCAGGTCCCATTCAACTCCGGAGGCACGCAGCGAGGGGCCGGACAGGCCATAGGCGATCGCTTTTTTCGCCGATATCGTGCCGATGCCCTTCGCCCGGAGGAGAAAGATCGGGTTTCTCGTGATGAGAGTCTCGTACTGCGCCAGCCGGGAGGGAAAGTCGCGGCAGAATTCTCTCACCTTGTGGAGAAAACCGGCGGGGATATCGTCCCGGACGCCGCCGATGCGGAGATAGGCGTGGGTCATCCGGGCGCCGCAGACTTCCTCGAAGAGGTCCCGGATCGACTCCCGCTCCCGAAAACAGTAGAAGAGCGGGGTTGTCGCCCCGAGGTCGAGGATGTGTGTCCCCAGCCAGATGAGGTGGCTCTCGATGCGGGAGAGCTCGCAGAAGAGGACGCGCAGGTACTGGGCCCTCTTGGGGACCTCGATCTCCATCAGCTTCTCGACCGCCTGGACATATCCCAGGTTGTTGATGGTAGACGCCAGATAGTCGAGACGGTCGGTGTAGGGGACGAACTGTTCGTAGCGCAGGCTTTCGGCGATCTTCCCGATGGCGCGGTGGAGATAGCCGACAACGGGCGTCACCCGGACCACGATCTCCCCGTCGAGGTCGAGAATGAGCCGGAGCACGCCGTGGGTGCTCGGGTGCTGGGGCCCCATGTTGATCGTCATGATCCGCTGCTGCTGCATCGCCATCGCTCTTGCTATCCTCTTCCCGCCAGGGGAAAGTCCTTGCGGTAGGGGTGCCCCTCCCAGTCGTCGGGCATCATGATTCTCTTCATGTTCGGGTGGTCCGAGAAGATAATGCCGAAGAGGTCGTAGACTTCTCTCTCCAGCCAGTCCGCCGTCTTCCAGACGGGGTAGACCGAGGGAAGGGCGAGGGTGTCGTCGGGGACAAACGCCTTCAGCCCGATCCGGAGGTTGTTCGAGAGGGAGCGGAGGTGGTAGACGACTTCGAAGCGGGGACTTTTCCCCAGCCAGTCGACGGCGGAGACGAGGGCGAGGAAATCGAAGTCCCACTGGGGATCGTCACGGAGGTGGCGGCAGACTTCGAGAAGAGAGGCGGGCTTGACGCGCAAGTAAGGCTCCCCCCGGCTCCTCAGGAGCTCGAGCACCGCCCCCGGGACTTTCTCGTCCAGGGAAACTTTGAGGGCCTCGCTCACGTCGCGCCGCTCCTTGATCACCCCGTGATCTCCTTCCCCTGAGCGGTGATGGTGACCGGCACCGCCGCCGCGAGGTCGGTGGGTGCCGCTTCCTTGGCGATGGTCATCCTCTGCACCCTGTCCTGGAGAAGGACGAAGGCCCGGATGAGATTCTCCGGCCGCGGCGGGCAGCCCTCGACGTACACGTCGACGGGCACGATCTGGTCGACGCCCTGGACGACGCTGTAAGTTCGGAAAGGCCCACCGGCAGTGGCGCAGCCTCCCATGGCGATCACGAATTTCGGCTCGGGCATCTGGTCGTAGAGGCGGCGGAGGATCGGGGCCATCTTCACGGTCAGGGTGCCGGCCACGATCATGACGTCGGCCTGGCGGGGGGAGGGGCGGAAAACCTCGGAGCCGAAGCGGGCCAGGTCGTACCGGGACGTCATGGTGTGAATCATCTCGATGGCGCAGCAGGCAAGGCCGTAGGCCAGGGGCCAGAGGGAGTATTTCCGGCCGAGGCCGAGAACGGTGTCGACCGCCTTGGTGGCCACGTTCGGCTCGAAGCGGCCTTCGATCAGTCCCATTCCAGACCTCCGTTGCGCCACAGGTAGGCATACCCGAGGAGGAGAATGCCGAGGAAGATCATCATTTCGATGAAGCCGAAGAGGCCGAGAGCCCGGAGGTTGACGGCCCAGGGGAGGAGGAAGATGACTTCCACGTCGAAGAGGACGAGGAGCATGGCGAAGAGATAGAACCGGCTGTGCATCTGTCCGCGGGCGTCGCTCTCCGGCACGTTGCCGCACTCGTAGGGGAGCTCCTTCGCCGCGTTCGGACTGTGCGGCCGCACGACGACGCCGAGAATCAGCATGACGGCACCGAGGCCGGCGGCGAGAACCATGAAAAGAAGGATCGGCGCGTAGCTGAGAACTGGCTGGCTCATACCATACCCCCCTTCACTCCGGTGAGTTTTATACTTCGCTCCGGTGAGCTGGAATTAAGATAAAACAGAAGATACTTTATAAACGGTCTTCCGGACTGTCAAGGGAAAACATTGGCCTTTTTCTGCCCTGAAAGATAAGGTAACCCCAAACAAGACCGTTTCCGGCAACCTCCAGGGAGGGTCATCGGGAGATTGTCTTCGCCTTGTCGACCGTGGTATCTTCTTCGCAGTTTGGATTGACGAGACAGGGTGAAAGAGCACTCCCGCGTTTGATATTCAACAAGGCGGGGGCGGCAGAAAAAAGGAGCCGGCATGATAAATCATCACATCTTTCGGGAATACGACATTCGGGGCACGGTGGACAGGGATCTCAACCCCCAGGTGGTGAAACAGCTGGGGATGGGCATCGGAACCCTGCTCCGTCGCGCGGGCGGGAAGAGAGCCGTCGTGGGAAGGGACAACCGCTTCAGTTCGCCGGACTACCGGGACGCACTGACGGCCGGCCTCCTCGCCACCGGAACAGACGTTATCGACCTCGGCATGGTTCCCACGCCCCTCGTCTACTTCGCCCTCCACACCGTCGAAACCGACGGCGGCGTCATGATCACCGGCAGTCACAACCCCCCCGAGTTCAACGGTTTCAAGGTGGCGGTGGGCAAAAGCACCATCTGGGGCGACAGAATTCAGGAAATCCGCCGGATCATCGAGGAAGAGTCCTACACCGCCGGTGAAGGCTCTCTGACCTCGCTGGACGTCATCGGCCCCTACCGGAAAACGCTCCTCGAGCGCATCAGCCTCGACGGTCCTTTGAAAGTGGCCGTCGACGGCGGCAGCGGCACGGCCGGCATTGTCGCCCCGGACCTCATCCGCGCTCTCGGCTGCGAGGTGACGGAGCTCTACTGCGAGCCCGACAGCACCTATCCCGGCCACTTTCCCGACCCCACCATTCCGGCGAACCTCGAGGAACTGATCACCGTCGTCCGGGAGCGGGGGCTCGATGTCGGCCTCTCTTACGATGGCGACTCCGACCGCATCGGCGTTGTCGACAACCGGGGAAACATCCTCTGGGGCGACCAGCTCCTCATGATCTACGCCCGGGAGATCCTCAGCCGGGGACCAGCCTCGATCATCTTCGAGGTGAAGTGCTCGCAGAACCTCGAGAAGGATATTCGCGACCACGGCGGGAATCCGATCATGTGGAAGACGGGACACTCTCTCATCAAGGATAAGATGCAGCTGGAAAAGGCCGCTCTCGGCGGCGAGATGAGCGGTCACATCTTCTTCGCCGACGAGTACTTCGGCTACGACGACGCCATCTACGCCTCCCTCAGGCTGCTGCGGATAATGGCCGCCGCCGAAATGCCCCTCGCGGAGATGCTGAGCGACGTCCCCCCCACCAGCTCCACTCCCGAGATACGTCTCCCCTGCCCCGACGAGCGAAAGTTCGAGGTCGTCAATCAGGTCGCCTCCCGGCTCCGGGACAAGTACGAAGTTATCGACATCGACGGGGTGCGGGTGAAGTACGACGACGGCTGGGCTCTCCTCCGGGCATCGAATACGCAGCCGGTCCTGGTGGCCCGCTTCGAAGCCCTCTCGCCGGAGAGACTGGAGGAGATCAGGGAGGAGATGTATGCCGAACTGAAGCGCTTCCCCTACCTCGAACTCCCCGGCTGACTCCGCCGGACAGCATGATCGCACACATACTCTTCAGAGGCCCGGGGGCGTGAAGGCCGGGACCTCCCCCGAATGCAACCGGTCGCGCCGGGTGCCGCTGGAGAGAGCCTTCCGCCTCCTCAACAAGTCGCTCGAAGCCTTCTACGAGAAACGGTACGAGCAGGCCGTCGAGATGTGCGGGGAGGCGCTGACACACCTTCTCCCCGACCGTGCCGATCCGCTGGCCAGTCCCGAGGAGAAGAGCGACCTCTTTCTCCAGGTCTATTCCTCCATCATCCCGGTAACCGAAGCCGAGGGAATAGCCGACGTCTTCACTTTCTTCCAGAGCCGTAAGGCCCGTTTCCACTTCCGCCGCGGCAAGCCTCTGCCGGACAGGGACTGGTGGCAGTTCATCAAGATCGGGCGGGAGGAGGCGAACGAGGTCATCCGTGCCACCCGCCTCGCCCTGAACTGCATCGAGTCGGCCTCCCCGCCGGAAACCTGATCCGGCGATTCACGGGCTAAAGTGAAGTGATGTTCTTGAGGAGGAGCCCCTCGAGATCCTTCGAGGCCTTGTTGAGATACTTCTTTGCCCTCAGATTGCCGAGCTTCTTCAACAAGTCCCTGGCCGGCGGGTTGGAGGTGAGAACGAAGACCGGGAGATTCTGGTCCATCGCCTTGATCACTCCCAACGTCTGGAACCCGTCGATCAGTCCGGGCATGACGAGATCGAGAATGACGATCTCCACCCTGAGAGAGGGATCGGCGGCCCCGGACTCGAGAGAGCGGGCGACGTGGGCGACAGCCTCGAGACCGTCGCTCGCCTCAAGAACCTTGTGCCCCTGTCCGGTCAGGATATCGTGAATCCGTTTTCGAAAAAAATCCTGGTCGTCAACGATGAGGATGTTCCTGCCGCGGGGTTCCCCCCTCTCCTCGGTTCCGGCCTTCTCGACGACGGTGCCGCCGCAGACGGTGCAAACGCTTCGGCCGTCTTCGATGGTGAAATATTCCCCCCCGAAGCCGCACCGGCATAATTCCTCACCCACCGATCAGGAGTCTTTCCGGTTCTTGATGAATTCCAGGTAGACCTTGACGGTCCTGGCGTTGGGGTTGACGGCGATAGCTTTCTCCCAGACCGCGACGGCCTCGTCGATCTGCCCCCGCTTGTAGTGGGTAATACCGAGGTGCAGATAAGCCGGGATGTACTTGGCATTGATCGTCATCGCCGCCTGAAACTGCTTGAGGGCCTCGTCGAAATCCCCCTGCTCCCGATGGGCGATAGCCAGCTTGGTGTGCAGGTCGGCAAAGCTCTTTCCGAGACCGACGGCCTTCCGGTACTCGTCGGTAGCCTCGTCGTAGAGACCGAGGTCGAAGTATATGTCGGCCAGAGCGGCATGCTGGTTGGCCAGTTTTCCCTTGATGAAGGGGTCGAGGTCATCCTGATCCGTCCGGGCCTCGGCGGCGGCTTTATGGAAGATAGCCTCGGAGTCCTCATAGCGGCCAAGATTGTTGTAGGTCACCGCCAGGCTGAGTGACGCTTCCGTGTACTTGGGGTTCAGCTCCAACGCCTTCTCAAAGGCCTTGGCGGCCTTGCCGAAAGCACCGTCCTGATGGTAGATAAACCCGAGCTTGTTGTAGACATCGGCGAAAAACGGGGCTTCTTCCGCCAGTTTCTCCAGCAGTCTCCTTGCCTCCTCATAGTTCTCTTTCTCGAATTGCCTGCTGGCCAGATGGTACATCTCGTGAACTTTTTCCGGAGTTTTCTTGGCGCCCATTTTATGTCTCACCCTTCCATGTCTGTTATCTCTTTGCGGTAGCGGCTATGCGGGTAATCTCTTTTCAGGAGGTTCCACACTTCCTGTGCTTTTCCACTCTGATCCAGCTTCCGGTAACAAAGCCCGAGGAAGTAGAGAGCATCATCGCCGTAACCCAGGTCCCGGTACTCCTGGTAGACCCTGTCGAAACGCGGGAGCGCGGCCGTATAGGATTTCGTCCTCAGGTAGTAGCGACCCACATAGAGTTCGTGCTCCGCCAGCCGCTTCCGGCAGAGCACGATCTTCTCCCGGGCCTCGGCGGCCATCCCGGAGCGCGGATAGTTCCGGACGACCTTCTCGAAGGCATCGAGCGCTTTTTGCGTCGGTTCCTGGGTGCGGTCCTCGCCGCGCATCTGCAAGAAGTAGCTCATCCCGATCTGGAACTGGGCGCGGTCGCTGGAACGGTTGCGCGGGTGAACTCTGAGGAATTCCCGGTAAGTCTCGATGGCCGCGTCGTACTCGTCGTCGCGGAAGTAGGTGTCTCCCAGGGCCATCTGGATGTCGGCATCGAGAGCGGCGTCGCGGTAGAGAGTCGCCGCTTCCCGGAAGGACTCCGCCGCACCCTGATACCGCTTCTTCTGCATCTGGCGCATGCCGTCTTCGTACCAGTCCCTGCTCGTCCGGTCTTCGGCACCGCTCCCCGGACCGGCACACCCCGAGGCCATGAACAGCAGAAAGAAGGCGAAGGCTACCGGCAGCCTGCGGATAAACTCGTTGGGAATAGCGGTTTTGGACACTGCTTCGTCAGATCCTTTTCGATGGTTCATAAAGTAACAACACCCCTTTTTCCTGTCAAGATGTTTTGTCGGGCACCTGGCCCGCACATTTCACCGATCTTCTGCGACCGCTGGTCACCAACCTTCATTTCTCCCGCCGGCGGTGATACACTCGCGCCGTCATGATGAGAAGAAGACTGCACGTACTTATCTCCGGGAGAGTCCAGGGGGTCTTCTTTCGGGCCGCCACCCGTGAGCACGCCACCCGCCTCGGCCTGCGGGGGTGGGTGCGAAATCTCCCCGACGGCCGGGTGGAAGCTCTCTTCGAGGGAGAAGAGAAACATCTCGCGGGGATGTTGGACTGGTGTCACCAGGGTCCGCCCGGATCCCTGCCTGAAGAAATCGAATCACGGTGGGAGAAAGAGGGGGGAGAGCTCACGGGCTTCCGAATCCGGCACCTTTGAACAGCAAGGCGGGATCCTACCTGTTTTCCTTCTCCTCCTGGAGATTCTTGCAGCTGATGCACAAAGTCGTCACCGGCCGGGCTACAAGCCTTTTTATCTCAATCGCCTGACCGCAGTCGTCGCAGAGCCCGAAGGATTTGTCGTCCACCTTCGCGATGGCCGAGTCGATCTTTTTCAGGAGCTTCTCCTCCCGCTCCCGAAGCCTTATTTTAAAACTCCGGTCGACCTCCTCGGAGGCAACGTCCCCAGAGTCCAGCAGGTTCTCCCGCTCACTCTTGAGATCGCCGTTTCTGGGATCCAGCGCCTGGCCGAGAATTTCATTTCTCCGCTTGAGCAGTTCCTTCTTGATTCTTTCCAGATCTCTTTGTCTCATCTCATATACCTTTTTGAAGAATAAGTTTTCCCGAAAAAACCTGAATTTTATACCACAACCCAGGTGGTCTTGCCAAGGGAATAATTTCGAATCCGCGTCACTCCCCCCACCGGGCATTGACGATCTCGCGGAGGAGAAGGTTTTTCGGAGTACAAAGTTCTTGATCTTGCTCGATAATTCCGGCAGCTTCATCCCGGGCCCGCACCAGAAGCTCCCGGTCCCGAAGGGGATCGGCCACCCGCAGCCCCGGAATCCCCGACTGACGCGTTCCCAGAAACTCACCCGGGCCCCGGAGGGCAAGGTCCTCTTCCGCTATCCGAAACCCGTCAGCCGTCGCCGCTATCGTCGCCAGCCGGCGGCGCCCCTCTTCGCCGGCCGCGGGACCGGCCATGAGGATGCAGGTCGACGGCTTTTCGCCTCGTCCGATCCGGCCCCGCAACTGATGGAGCTGGGCGAGCCCGAAGCGGTCGGCATGTTCGACGATCATGACCGTCGCCTCGGGCACGTCGACTCCTACTTCCACCACCGTCGTCGCCACCAGGATCGCGATCCCGCCGGAACGGAACTTTTCCATGGTTCCAGCCCTCTCTTCAAGGGGCATCCGGCCGTGAAGCACACCGACGGGGCTCTCCCTGAATACCTCCCGCTGCAAATGACGCGCCATCTCCCGAACCGCTCTCAGGTCGGAGCGGCCGCTCTCCTCGATGAGCGGCAGAACCACGAATACCCTGTTCCCCCGGGAGAGTTCCCGCCGCACCTCATCGTAGACGAGGGGCCGGTCGTCCTCTTCCCGAACCACCGTCGCAACGGGCCTCCTGCCCGGGGGCATGGCATCGAGAACAGAGCAGTCGTACTCTCCGTAGAGGGTGAGGGCGAGGGTGCGCGGAATCGGCGTAGCCGTCATGACGAGAAGGTCGGGCCGGCCCCCCTTCTCCCTGAGGGCGAGGCGCTGCCGTACACCGAAGCGGTGCTGTTCGTCGATAACGGCCAGGCCGAGCCGGGCAAAACGGACGCCTCCCTGAATGAGGGCATGAGTACCCACCACCAGAGACACCTCCCCGCGCGCCAGCCCCCGGACGACGGCACGACGCTCATCGGTTGGCCGCCCCGCCGTCAGGAGGGCGGTGTTCAGACCGAGAGGAGACATCAGCGCCCGAAGGGTCAGGTAGTGCTGCTCGGCGAGTATCTCGGTGGGCGCCATGAGGGCCGCCTGGACTCCGTTGCCGGCGGCCAGGAGACAGGCCATGGCGGCCACCACCGTCTTGCCGGAACCGACATCTCCCTGGAGGAGGCGATGCATCGCCTTGGGCGAGAGCATGTCTCCCGCAATTTCCCCGTAGACCCTCTCCTGGGCCGCCGTCAGGGAGAAGGGAAGGTTCCTTTTCAGGTCCTGCACCAGCGCCTCATTCCACTCGAAGCGGACCTTCCTGCGCGCCGAGCGGTTCCGACAGCGCCTCCGGCCGAGACCGAGTTGAAGGACGAGAAGTTCCTCGAATATCAACCGCCGGTGCCAGGGAGTCTCCCATCCGTTCAGCTCCGCCACCGGGATCGACCTCCCGGGCCGATGCAGCCGTCGCAGCGATTCCCGCAGTCCCGGCAGCTGATGGCGGCGAATCACCTCGGGGGGAAGCGTCTCCTCGACGCGGTCGATCGTCGCCGCGACAATCTCTCTCATCATCCGCCGCAGCGCCTTCTGGGAGAGTCCTTCGACGGAAGGGTAAACGGGGACGAGACCGCCGAACTCGGGCGTCTCCTCCGCCCCGGCGGCAGCCGTCACCTCGGGATGGATCATCTCCCGGAGACGGCCACGACCGCGGATGGTCCCGTAGAGGAGAATCAGCGAACCCGGACGGAAGAGAGGACTGCCCGGAAGCCCCCGGAAGCGGAACCACCGGGCCCTGAGAGTGCCGGACCCGTCGCTCACTCTGACTTCGAAGAGCCGCCTTCTTCCCCCGGGGGTGGCCGCCACCCCGGCGGAGACGACCTCGCCGCTGACCGTCGCGGCCTCACCCTCGGTCAGCTCGACCAACGGCGACCGGTGACGGCGGTCCTCGTAGCGACGGGGCAGGTGGGTGAGGGCGTCCTCGGCGCAATGAATCTCCAGGCGACCGAGGAGGCGGGCGCGAACCGGACCGATACCCCGTATCGTTTCGAGAGAAGTGCGGCGGCCGGCCGGCGGCGCGTCACCGGTTGAGGAAGACACCTCGATATCCTGCGGGTTCCGCGGAAGGGGAGGAAATGCTCGGCGGGAATCCGACCCTTACTTGCCCCCGAGGGCCGCGTTCAGCTCCTGGACCATGACCTGGGGATCGATCCCGTGACTGACGGCTCCGGAGGAGACCGTCTCCGCCGCCGCCCCCATGCAGCCGCGGCACCGCATACCGTAACGATCGAAGACCTTCCGGGTTTCGGGGTACTCTCGCAGCACTTCCAGGAGATTGCTCTGGGCGGTAATTTTCTTTCGAACCATGGACACTCCCTCCAAAACGACGCCCCCCTGCGGGGATCCTGTCAATTTCTTCTTGCCTGGAACATAATCTCTTGATAGTATATTTTTTTATTTCGTTCAGCACAAGAGGGGGGTAGTTCCATGTCCAGAGAATGTCAGATCTGCGGCAAGAAACCGCAAACAGGTAATAACGTCAGCCACGCCCACAACTTGTCGAAAACCCGGCGCCTTCCGAACCTGCAGTCCGTCCGCGCCACCGTCAACGGCAACAGGCGCCGCATGGTTGTCTGCACCCGCTGCATCCGTTCGGGAAAGATCACCAAGTCCGCCTAGGCGGTCAGTCGATTCCGTCCAGAGCCACCACGTCGATTTCAATCGCCGCCCCCTTGGGCAGACTCTTGACCCCGACGGCGCTTCGGGCCGGCGGGTCGACGGGAAAGAAGCGGGCGTAGACCTCGTTCATTTCACCGAACTTCTCCATGTCCGTCATGTAGACCGTCACCTTCACTACCCGGTCGATACTGCTGCCGGCATCCTCGAGGATGTCCCGCACCGCCCCGAGGATCATCTCCGTCTGTCGGGCGATGCTCCCCTCCTCGAGGCGGCCCGTCCCCGAATCGATCGGCAGCTGCCCGGAGAGAAAGATCAGACTTCCGGCCCTCACCGCCTGGGAATAGGGACCGATCGCCGCCGGGGCCCGCTCCGTTGAACATGTCTCTTTCTTCATCCCAACCTTCCCCCTCAGGAAGCGCCTCTCGTGCTTCCTTCTCCCCGGCCGCGGAGCCGCTCGACCTTTTTGACTCCCTTGACCTGCCCGATACGCCGCATGACCCTCTGCAGCTGCTTCAGATCCTCTATCTCCAGCTCCAGTTCGTGGTGTCCGGTGCCGTCTCTGGTCATCACCTGGTACCCGGTGATGTTGACACCGCCGTGGGCTATGCCCGCGCTGATGGCCGCCAGGATGCCGGGGCGGTCATGGCTCTCGATCTTGACCCGAACGGGGTAGCGTTTGCCGGACTTGAATTCCCACTGCACGTCGATCTTCCGTTCCTGGTCAATGACAATTTCGTCGACGTTGGGACAGTTAGCGGTGTGGATACTGACACCCCGACCGCGGGTTACAAACCCGATGATGTCGTCACCGGGCACGGGATGACAGCACTGGGCGAACCGGATGAGCATCCCATCCTCCCCTCCGACCTTGACGCCCTCATCCTCCCGCTGCCTGGTGATCTTCTTCACCAGCTCCCTGATTTTCGAATCCTTCTTCGTCGCCTCTTCACCGGGCGACGCGAGGTCGGGGAGGAGCCGGGCGACCACCTTCTTCGTCGTCAGTTTTCCATAGCCGATGTTGGCCCACATCTCCTCGACGTTCCGGAAACCGAGGTCGGGGAGGACACCCTCCAGACCTCCCCCCTTGAGAATCTTGACGGGATCCTGCCGGTAGCGACGGATCTCCTTCTCCAGAAGCTCCTTGCCGATAACCACGCTTCGGGTGCGCTGCTCGAGCTTGATCCACGCCTTGATCCTCGTGCGGGCGCGCGGTGTCCGGACGAATTTCAGCCAGTCGCTGCTCGGAGTGTGTCCCGGGACCGTCAGAATATCGACGGTGTCGCCATTCTTGAGCCGGTGCCGGAGAGGAACGAGGCGGCCATTGACCTTCGCTCCGGCACAGGTGTGGCCGACGTCGGTATGCACCCCGTAGGCGAAATCAACGGGCGTGGAACCGAGAGGAAAGGCCTTGACATCACCCTGGGGCGTGAAGGCATAGACTTCATCGGAGAAGAGATCCCCCTTCACCGACTCCATGAACTCCCCGGGGTCCTTCAGGTCCTTCTGCCACTCAAGAAGCTCCTTCATCCATCCATGCCCCTTGTCGAAGGGCGTTTCGCCGACGACACCTTCCTTGTATTTCCAGTGGGCGGCAATCCCCTGCTCGGCAATGAGGTGCATCTCGGAAGTGCGAATCTGAAATTCCACTCTCTCCCCGCCGGGACCGATGACCGTCGTGTGCAGCGACTGGTACCTGTTTGCCTTGGGGAGGGCGATGTAGTCTTTGAACCTTCCGGGGACGGGAGTCCAGGCGGCGTGAATAGTCCCAAGCACGGCGTAACAGTCCTGAACGGTCGGGGCGATGATGCGGAGGGCGGTCAGGTCGTAGACTTCCTCGAAGGGAATGTTCTGTCGGAGCATCTTGGCCTGGATGCTGTAGAAGTGTTTGGCGCGGCCGACGACCTGCGCCTTCAAGCCGGCATCCTCCAGCCTCTTCGTGACCTGCAGACAGACATCCTCGAGGTACTGTTCCCGCTCTTCCCTCTTCTTCGCCACCTGGACACGGATCTCCTCGTAGGCCTCCGGCTCAAGGTGGCGAAAAGAAAAATCCTCCAGTTCCCACTTGATCCAGGCTATCCCCAGACGGTTGGCGAGAGGCGCGTAGATCTCCATCGTTTCCAGGGAGATGCGCTTCCTCTTCGCCTCGGAGAGGGCGTCCAGAGTTCTGATGTTGTGGAGACGGTCAGCCAGCTTGATGAGGATGACACGGATGTCCTTCGCCATGGCCAGGAGCATCTTGCGAAAGTTCTCCGCCTCCCTCTCCTCGCTGGTGGAAAAGGCCATCTTGCCGAGCTTGGTGACACCCTCGACAAGGTAAGCGACCTTCTTCCCGAAGCGGGATTCAATTTCGCCGAGCGACGTGTCCGTATCTTCGGGACCGTCGTGAAGAAGACCGGCGGCCACCGTCTCCGAGTCCATCTTCATACGGGCCAGGATGCCGGCCACTTCGAGAGGATGAGAAAGGTAGGGCTCCCCCGACTGACGCAGCTGCCCCTGATGGATCATGGCGGAAAAAATGTAGGCCTTCTCCAGGAGTTCCGTATCCGCCTCGGGATGGTACTCCTTTACCAGGTCGATGATCTCTCCGATCCGTATCACGGTACCTCCCGGGGCAATAAGCTCTCTGAAAAATCCTTTTTACAGTGGGCCTTACGGGCATTTTCCCATCTGAAGGGGAAAATTTCAAGACACCCCGGCGACATCAAGGGGCAGAGAGGGACGAAAGGCACTCGCCGACCGGGAGGACGGGCGGGACGATCCGGAGGGGGAAGGACCCCCTTATTCCAGTATTTCCAGAAGGTATTTCCTGCCGCTCCTGGTCCCGGCGGCGTTCAGGATGGTCCTCATGGCGATGGCGGTCTGACCTTTCCTGCCGATCACCCGGCCGAGGTCTTCCTGCGAAACCCTGAGCTCAACGACGATGGTCTCTTCCCCGGCCACTTCACTAACCTGAACCTCGTCCGGCTTATTGACGAGAGCCTTGGCGATGTTCTCAATCATGTCTTTCATAACTCACCCTCCTCTCCGAGTCGTATCCTTTCCGGGAAATCCTCCGAAGCTGAACTACCGGTAACGGAAAAGGGATCTCCTGTCAAGGTCAGGGGGCAGCCGACCGGCCGACGACGATCATGATTTTCTCCCCCGACGAGGCTTCCACCTCCTCTTCCCCCCTCAGTCCGCGGTACACACCGTACCATTCTCCCTCGGTTGGCGGCCCCCCGATGCTGCTTCTGGCGAGAAGACGGTAGCGGCCCGGGGCGGCCCGCACCTGAAAGTCCCCTGCCCCGTCGGTCGGGCCGGCGATAAAGGCCGGCGTCCCGCTCAACTGCGTCCCGGAGTAGAAGAGGACATAGAGTCCCGCCACCGGGCGGCCGCCATGATCGGTCACGCGGCCGTTGAACCACCCCGATCCCTTCCCCTCCTTGAACCAGAGTTCCTCGAGCAGGTCTATTCTGGTTGTCATTTCCAGAGTGACATCCCTGACCTCCTTCTCCCGCACCTCGACAGGGTTCCCGAAGTAGTAGCCGATGTGATCGTCCTTCCCGGGCGGACCGAACATGCCGCCGGCCTTTCTCTTGCGGCCGAGGAGGTAGTATCGTCCGGGCGCAAGTGTGATGCGGAACATCCCTGCGGCGTCGGCGGGAATGGTCGCCACTCCCATGCCTCTGAAATTAGTCGCCCTGTCACGGTAGACATAGACATAGGAACGGCCGAGGGGCCGGCCTTCAAACACGACTTTCCCGGCGACCCCCCCTCGCTCCGCCGGCAGCGGTGGATCATCGGCTGGAACCTTGATCATGTTAAACCCCACCCGGGTCATCTTTCCCTCATCAACGGGGACCGGATTTCCCAGGTAGTAGCAGAAAAGATCTCCCGCCCGCAGAGAGGTCGGCCAGAGGGGCGGGTCGCTCTTCAGGGCGAGAAGGTAATACTTGCCCGCCGGGAGAAGAAGGCGATAGCGACCGTCGTCGTCGGTGGGAGCGGAGACAGCGAGAGGAGTCGATTCCTTCCCCGGGCCCGCGTGGCGAAAGGCAATAACCACGGCGCCCGGGACGAAATCCCCACGGTAGGCCGCCAGGCCCTCGACGCCGGTCGGATCTTCCCCCCTGTCGGCGCTAACCGGCGAAGGGAGAAAGAGCGCAAAAAGCAGGGCCGCGAGCAGGGGCAAGAGTCTCTTCCCCCGCGGAGGGCCGCTCGGGGAAGAAGGGCGGGGCATGCTATTTCTTCTTGGAGGCCGCTTCTTTACTTTTCTTCTTCTTGTCCGTCTCCGGGGAGGCCGCCGGCCGATCCACCAGTTCAATCAGCGCCATGCTGGCTCCGTCTCCGGGGCGAGGCCCGATCTGGAAAATACGCGTGTATCCCCCCGGGCGACTCTCGAAGCGAAGGGCGATGTCGGAGAACAGTTTCTTGACGACTTCCTGGCTTCTCACGATCCTCAAGGCCCGGCGACGCGAAGCGAGGTCCCCTCTTTTGCCGAGCGTAATCATCCGATCGGCCACGCGCCGAAGCTCCTTGGCCTTGGCGTGCGTCGTCTCAACCCTCTCCTTTTCCAGAAGGGAAGTGACGAGGTTGCGAAGCATCGCCAGGCGATGGCTCGACGTTCTCCCAAGCTTCCTTTTCTCTATCCGGTGTCGCATAACAGGACTCTCCTCGTTCTATGATCCCTCTCGAAGGCAATACTACTTTCCCCCGACAACCTCAATCGGAGGGAGCGGCCTCCTCCTCTTCGCCCATCTGCATTTCATTCAGGTCCATGCCGAGGGACAGCCCCATGTCGGTGAGCACTTCCTTGATCTCGTTGAGAGACTTGCGGCCGAAATTCTTCGTCTTCAACATCTCGGCCTCGGTCTTCTGGACGAGGTCGCGGATCGTCGACAGGTCGACGTTCTTCAGGCAGTTGGCGGCCCGCACCGACAGTTCCAGTTCGTTTACGCTGCGATCGAGATTGTGCATCAGGATCTCGCGGCGACCGTCATCATCGGCCTTCTCGACCTCCACCCCCTCTTCCTCGCCGATAAACACCATCAGGTGATCCCTGAGAATCCTGCCCGCCCAGGCGATGGCGTCAGTGGGAGCGATGCTCCCGTCGGTCCAGACTTCGAGAATGAGGCAGTCGTAATCAGTCGCCTGCCCGACACGGGCATTCTCGACGTGGTAGTTCACCCTTTCGATGGGCGAAAAAATCGCGTCAATGGGGATGACATCGATAGGCTGCTCTTCCTCCTTGTTCATCTCGGCCTGGGAGTAACCACGACCTCCCTTCACCGTCATCTCCATTTTCAGCGTGCCGTCGGTGTTCAGAGTCGCCAGGTGAAGGTCGGGATTGAGGACCTCCACATTCGAATCCGACTCGATATCCGCGGCCGAGACTTTTCCCGGACCGCTCTTGTCAATGCGGATCGTCCGGGACTCCCCTCCGTGGAGCTTGAGCTTGAGCTGTTTAATGTTGAGTATCAGCTCGGCAACGTCTTCCTTCATGCCGGTCAGAGTCGCAAACTCGTGCGCCACTCCATCGATGCGGATGCTGACCACCGCCGCCCCCTCGATCGAAGACAGGAGCAACCGCCGGATCGAATTGCCGATGGTGGTCCCGAATCCCCTTTCAAAGGGCTCGGCCGTGAAACGGCCATAGGATCCCGTGAGCGTCTCCTCCTCCGCCACCATCCGTTTGGGCTTCGTAAACGTACTGCTTTTGCTTTCCATAATTTACCTCGCCAAGAAACTCTTCTACTTGGAGTAGAGCTCGACTATCAACTGTTCTTTAATGGGCAACCCAACCTCTTCCCTCGAGGGAAGGCCAACTATTTTTCCACTCAGCTTGTCCTTGTCGAGCTCAAGCCAGCCGGGCATGCCCCGATGTTCAGCAACTGCAACGGCTTCCTTGATGGCCTCTCTCTTCGCGCTCTTTTCTTTTATCTCGACCCGGTCATCCGGCTTGACCTGATAGGAGGGGATGTTGACCCGCCGGCCGTTCACGACAACATGCCCGTGCCGGACCAACTGACGCGACGCCGGGCGGGAACTGGCAAAGCCGAAACGGTACACGACGTTGTCCAGTCTCTGCTCGAGATACTGGAGGAGAATCTCCCCCGTCACGCCCGGCTTCCGGGCGGCGCGGTGAAAGGTGTTCCGGAACTGCCCTTCCAGGAGACCGTAGACCCGGCGGGTTTTCTGCTTTTCCCGCAGGCGAATACCGTAGTCTGAAACTTTTCGCTGCCTCTGCCCGTGCTGCCCCGGCGCATAACCGCGGCGCTCGATAGCGCATTTCGTGCCGTAGCACCGTTCCCCCTTAAGGAACAGTTTCATTCCTTCACGGCGGCAGAGACGGCAGACTGATCCTCTATATCTTGCCAATGGTGCCTCCTTTTGTTGCTGCCTCCCGCCTCATCATACCCGTCTCCTTTTCGGTGGACGACATCCGTTGTGAGGGATGGGGGTGACATCTTTTATCAGGCTGATCTGTAGACCCGCCGCCTGAAGCGACCGGATAGCCGCCTCGCGACCTGAACCCGGTCCTTTGACGTACACTTCAACCCTCTTGACGCCGTGCTCCTTTGCCTTGCGCGCCGTATCCTCTCCCGCAATCTGGGCGGCGAAGGGCGTCCCCTTGCGGGAACCCTTGAAGCCCATGGCCCCGGCACTCGACCAGCAGACAACCTGCCCTTCGAGGTCGGTGATAGTGATAATGGTGTTGTTGAACGTTGACTGCACATGGGCCACGCCCGAAGGAATGTTCTTCTTTTCCTTCTTCTTCCTCGATGTCTTCTTGCCTCGATCCTTTGCCATACCCCTTTCCCTCTCCGGTCGGAACCGCCTTATTTAGTCTTTCTCGTGCGGACGGTGGACCTCTTCTTTCCCCGTCTCGTCCTGGCATTGGTGTGAGTCCGCTGGCCCCGCACCGGCAAGCCCCGGCGATGACGCAGACCGCGGTAACTGCCTATGTCCATCAACCTCTTGATGTTGAAGGCGACTTCCTTGCGGAGATCCCCCTCGACCTTGAAGTTCTGGTCGATGACATTCCTGATGCGGCTCACTTCTTCCTCGGTCAGGTTCTTGACCCGTGTGTCCACGCCGATGTTGGCGATCTTCAGGACCTTTTCCGAAGTCGTACGCCCAATCCCGTAAATGTAGCAAAGGGCGATCTCCACCCTCTTCTCCCGCGGCAAATCAACGCCTGCTATCCGAGCCAATGAAATTCCTCCTCTTTCCTGACCGCCATCAGTTTATCCCTGCCGCTGCTTGTGCTTGGGATTCTCACAGATTACCCGCACCACCCCTTTGCGGCGAACGATCTTGCACTTGTTGCACATTCTCTTGACCGATGCCCGGACTTTCATCTCACATCCCCTCCTGCCGACTATTTGTACCGAAAGACGACCCGGCCGCGGCTGAGATCGTAGGGCGACAACTCCACTTTGACCCGATCGCCGGGGAGGATGCGAATGTAGTGCTTCCTCATCTTGCCGGAGATGTACGCCAGGATCCGATGCCCGTTCTCCAGTTCCACCTTGAAGGTGGCACTGGGCAAAGCCTCGATAATGATACCTTCAACCTCGATCGGTTCTTCTTTCTGCATCCAGCCTCAACCTCTCAGTGCCAAAGGGTCAGGACATCGGGTCCCGATTCCCCTATGGCCACGGTGTGCTCAAAGTGGGCCGAGAGCTTGCGGTCGGCCGTGACAACCGTCCAGCCGTCGTCTCCCACGTTCACTTCCCACGTCCCTTCATTTACCATCGGCTCGATGGCGATGACCATTCCCGTCCGCAGACGCGGCCCGCTTCCGGGCTTGCCGAAGTTCGGCACCTGCGGGTCCTCGTGAAGGTTACGGCCGATACCGTGCCCCACGTAGTCGCGGACGACGCTGAACCCTCCCTCCTCGGCGCAGCTCTGTATCGCCCAGGAGATGTCATACAGTCTGTTGCCGGGCCGGGCCTGTGCAATCCCCCTCTCGAGGGACAGGCTGGCCACGTCGAGGAGACGCTTTGCCTCCGCCGATATATCGCCGACGGGAAAAGTCACGGCCGCATCCCCGTAGTATCCGTCCAGTATTCCTCCGAGATCAATGCTGATGACGTCACCTTTCCCCAGTCCCTCATCCGATGGGATGCCGTGAACAACCACTTCGTTTCTCGAGGCGCATATGGTGCCGGGAAACCCCCGGTAGCCCTTGAAAGCCGGCTCGACCCCGCGTGAGCGGAGCGCTTCCTCGGCGTACTGATCCAGTTCCCTGGTTTTCGCGCCCGGCACGACGAGTTGCCTCACGCCCGCGAGGGTATCCGCCACGATACGGCAGACACGCCGCATCTTCTCTATTTCCTCTGGAGTCTTCAATATTATCATTACGCCAGCAATTCATTTCCCACAACGCTCTCCGCCGACCTCATCCGCCATTTCGGCTCTCTCCCCGGATCATCCTACTTCTTGAGAAACCCCTTGTAGTGGCGCGTCAGCAAGTGGGACTCGATCTGTGTCACCGTGTCTTTTGCGACCACCACGGAGATGAGCAGAGCGGTCCCGCCAAAGTAGAAAGGAACATTCATCTGGCTGATCAGAATGTCCGGGAGGACGCAGATTGCCGACACGTAGACCGCTCCGCCCAGCGTGATTCGGGTGAGCACGCGATCGATATACTCCGCCGTCCTTTTCCCGGGACGCACTCCCGGGATAAAACCGCCGTTCTTCTTGAGGTTGTCGGCCAGATCCGTGGGGTTGAAGACCACGGCCGTGTAGAAATAGCAGAAGAACACGATCAGGAAGACGAAAATGCTCTCGTAGAGAAGCCTGCCGGGCTGGAGGAGCCCCGAAATGGATTGCATGACCGGTATTTTGATAAACTGGGCGATCGTCGCCGGAAACATGATAATCGAGGAGGCGAAGATCGGCGGTATGACACCGGAAGTGTTGATCTTGAGGGGAATATAGGTACTCTGCCCCCCGTACATCTTCCGCCCCACCACCCGGCGAGCGTACTGCACCGGTATCTTCCGCTGCCCGGCTTCCGCGAAGACGATGATGCCGACGACGACGACCATCATGGCCCCGAGAAGAAGGAGAACGATAAGGGGCATCTCGCCGGTGCTATGGAGAGTGAAGGTCTTGATGATGGCGAGCGGCATACGGACCACGATCCCCGCAAATATGATCAGTGAAATGCCGTTCCCGATTCCCCGCTCCGTGATCTGTTCACCGAGCCACATGATGAATGCCGTCCCCGAAGTGAGCGTGATGATCGTCAGCAGCCGGAAGGGAATGCCGGGGAAGGGGACGATGGCCGTTCCGTCGGGGGAGGTCATGCTCTCCAGGCCGATGGCTATGCCCGTGGCCTGAACAATGGCGATGACGATCGTCCCATAACGGGTGTACTGGGTCAGTTTCTTACGACCCGATTCGCCTTCCTTGGCCAGGCGGGCAAGGTGAGGGATGACGACCTTGAGCAGCTCCAGGATGATGGAGGCATTGATGTAGGGCATGATTCCGAGCGCGAAGATCGTGAGTCGGCGCAGCGCCCCGCCGGAAAACATGTCGAAGAATCCCAGCATTGTGCCCCGGGCCGCCTCGAAGAAGGAATCCAGGGCCTGAAGATCGATCCCGGGCGTGGGGATGTGAGCGCCCACGCGGTAGACGACCAGCATGAGGAAAGTGAAGATGATCCTCCGCCGAAGCTCCGGAATGTTGAATATATTTCTGGCGATATCGATCATACGGCCATCGACTATGATTTCACGGCGGTTATCAGTTCGACCGTGCCGCCGGCCGTTTCGATCTTGCGGCGGGCGGCCTCACTCACGGCGTGGACCTTGACCGTCAGGGGCTGGGTGATCTCCCCCTTGCCCAGCACCTTGACCGGCGATCCCTTGCGTCGCACCAGTCCCTTCCCGCGAAGGTTCTCGGGATCGATCTCGCTGCCGGACTCGAAAGCTCCCAGCTGCCCGACGTTGACAACCTGGTATTCGACGCGGAATATGTTGGTGAAACCTCTCTTGGGAAGGCGGCGCGCCAGGGGCATCTGCCCGCCTTCGAAGCCGGGACGAACGCCTGACCCGGATCGAGCCGTCTGTCCCTTGCCGCCGCGACAGCTCGTCTTGCCGTGTCCCGAACCCGTTCCCCGTCCAACCCTCTTCGGGGACTTCTTCGTTTTGGCGGCCGGCCTCAGGGTGTGCAGCCTCATCTCACCCAGTTCCATTGTCCTGTCCTCTTTCTGGCTCACTTCTCACCTCGCCTTCCCGCCTCAACGGGCAAGGATTTCTTCCGGTTTCTTGCCCCTCACGCGGGCGACGTCCTCGACGCTCCGCAGGTCCTTCAGCCCCTCGAAACAGGCCTTGAGAACGTTGTGCGGATTGTTGGTCCCGATGCACTTGGTGAGGATGTCCGAGACACCGAGGGACTCCATGACGGCCCGGACAGGGCCGCCGGCGATAACTCCGGTCCCCTCCGATGCCGGCTTCAGCATCACTCGCCCGGCGCCGAAGTGTCCCAGCACCTGGTGAGGAATCGTCTTCTTGGTCATGGGAACGGTGATGAAGGATTTCTTCGCCCTCTCCATCCCCTTTCTGATGGCCGAGGGCACCTCCTTGGCCTTCCCCATTCCCCAGCCGACACGTCCCTTGCCGTCACCAACGACTACCAGCGCGGTGAAGCTGAACCGCCGTCCTCCTTTCACCACTTTGGCGACGCGGTTAATGTCGACTACCTTCTCGAGGAACTCACTCTCTTCCACACGTCTCGGTTGCGACCGTTTCCGTTCCATCGGCTTCTTCACTCTTCCCTACTCCATCCTTTCCGCTCGCGGGGTGACTAGAACTTCAGGCCCTTTTCACGGGCCCCGTCGGCAAGAGCCTTCACCCTACCGTGATAGAGGTATCCGTTGCGGTCGAAGACAACCTGGCGGATGTCCTTGGCCAGCGCCTTCTCCGCCACTATGGCTCCAATTTTCTTGGCCGCTTCGACAACCGACCCCTTGCCGGATCCTTCCCGAAACTCGCGGCTCAGCGACGAGGCGCTGGTCAGGATGAAACCGGTCGTGTCGTCCACAATCTGGACGTACATGTGTTTGCTGCTCCGGAAAACACTCATCCGGGGACGATCCTGGGAACCCCTCACCTTCTTGCGGATTCTTACTTTTCTCTTCTTGCGGGCGTCCCGGCAGATCTTCTTCATGCTCACTCCTCCTTCACAGGGCCATCAGGCGCCGGTCTTGCCCACCTTGCGGCGGATATGCTCGTCGAGATACTTCACACCCTTGCCCTTGTACGGCTCCGGCGGGCGGAACTGCCGGATCTCGGCCGCCACGGTACCGACAAGTCTTTTGTCGATTCCCTTGATTACCAGCTGATTCTTCTGCTCGAGACTGACCTCGACGCCGTCGGGAATGGGATATTCCACCGGGTTGGAGAACCCGAGGTTCAGGGTGAGGTTCCGACCCTGCAGCTGGGCCCGGTAACCGACACCTATGATTTCCAGGGTTTTCTGGAACCCGCCGGTAACTCCCTGCACCATGTTGGCCGTCAAGGCCCGCAGAAGACCGAAGGCGGCATTGTCGCCCTTCTCTTCCCGGACCTTGGTGAAACTCACCATATTCTCATTGACTTCCGCCTTGATAGCCGGATGAGCTTTTTCCCGAAGGGTCCCGTTGGGACCCTTGACCTCTATCCACTCGTCCGATATTTTCACTTCGACCCCCGACGGAATCGTGATCGGCTTCCTCCCTACTCTTGACATATTCTTACTCCAGCTCCGCGCTGACAGCCGACGGCTGAAAGCTGCCTCTCTACCACACCGTGCACAGGAATTCTCCCCCAACCCCTTCGCGCTTCGCCTGACGGCCGGTCATAACTCCCTTGGGGGTGGAAAGGATCGCCGTCCCCAGACCGTTCATGACCCGGGGGATTTCCTCACGACCGACATACACTCTCCGGCTCGGCCGGCTCACCCGGTCGATTTTCTTGATAACCCGTTCCCCCCGGTCGGCATACTTGAAAAAGATCTTGATAACGGCCCGGCCCTCGTCCCTGAGGACGCGATAATCCCTGATGTACCCCTCCTCCTTGAGAACCCGCACTACTTCCACCTTGAAGCGCGACGAGGGCATCTCGAGCTTGCTGAACTCGTTCTGGTTGGCGTTCCGGATGCGGGTCAGCAGGTCCGCAATCGGATCAGTCATCGTCATATCTGTTATCCTCCCGACCGTTCCGCTACCAGCTGGCCTTGATGACACCGGGGATATCCCCCCGGAGGGCCAGCATCCGAAAGCAGATCCGGCACATCTGGAACTTCCGCAGGAACGCCCGCGGCCTTCCGCAAAGCGGGCACCGGTTGTACTGCCTCACGGCAAATCGCTGTTTCTGTTTTGACTTGTTTATCAAGGATTTTTTCGCCATGTCACTCTCCTCCCGTCCGCACCTTCAGTCCCGGAAGGGGAAGCCCATCCCCTTGAGCAGGGCCCGCCCCTCTTCATCGCTCCGGGCGGTAGTGACGATGGTGATCGTCATCCCTTTCACCCGCTCAATCATGTCGTACTCCACCTCGGGAAACACTATCTGCTCATCGAGGCCGAGGTTGAAGTTTCCCCTCCCGTCGAATCCCTTCGGAGAGATCCCCCGGAAATCACGCACCCGGGGCAACGTCAGGCTCACCAGGTGATCAAAGAATTCGTACATCCGGTCGCCGCGAAGCGTCACCTTGCAGCCGATGGGCATCCCTTCCCGGAGCTTGAAGGCGGCGATGGAATGCTTCGCCCTGGTCACCACGGGCTTCTGGCCGGTAATGACGACCAGCTCCGCGACGTATGAATCCATCAGCTTGGCCTCCTGAGCCGCGTCTCCGGCACCGCGGTTCACCACTATCTTGACCATGCGCGGGACCTGCATGACGTTCCGGTACCCGAACTGCTTCTGCAGGGCCGCAATGGTTTCTTCCCTGTACTTCACCTTCATCCTCGGTTTCAACGCTGCCATTCCTCTCGAATCTCCTGTCCCGGTTCCCCCGGCGCCTCCGGAGAGAGCTCCCTAGAAGAGCTCTCCACAACGGGCACAGGCCCGGTTTTTAACATTGTCGGCGCCGACGAGTCGACGGACCCTGACCGACCGATTGCACTTCTTGCAGAAGACCATCACGTTGGAAATGTGGATCGGTCCTTCCTTCTCCACGATCCCCCCCTGGCGGCTCTGCTGGGAGGGGCGCGTGTGTCTCTTTATGAAGTTGATCTTCTCGACCACCACCCGCTCGCTCTCGGGGTAGACCTTCAGGACCTTCCCCTTCTTTCCCTTCTCCCGACCGGCGATGACCACTACCGTATCTTTCACTTTTATGCTTGGATTCATGGCGCTTAGTTCCTCTGCTTTCCCGCTCACAGAACCTCTGGGGCCAGGGAGATGATCTTCATGTATCCCCGGGCGCGAAGTTCGCGGGCCACGGGGCCGAAAATTCTGCTGCCCAACGGCTCGCCCTGGGGATTTATGACAACGGCGGAGTTCCGGTCGAAGCGAATGTAGGACCCATCCCGGCGACGCGTGTTCTTCGCCACCCGCACCACGACCGCCTTCAGCACGTCTCCCTTTTTAATCGTCCCTCCGGGAGTCGACTCCTTGACCGTCACCACGATGATGTCCCCAAGACCGGCGTACCTCCTCTTCGATCCGCCCAGGACCTTGATGCACTGCACTTTTCTGGCACCGGAATTATCCGCCACTTCCAGCATCGATTGCATCTGAATCATGATCTGGCCCTCACCTTTTCCCTACCGGCTCTTCTCTTCAATGCTCAGAAGTCGCCAGTTCTTGCGCTTGCTCAGGGACCGGGTTTCCACTATCCGGACCTTGTCGCCGACACCCAACTGGTTCTGCTCATCATGGACAAGGTACTTGGTGGAGCGAACCATGTACTTGTGAAACCTGGGATGGCGTTTCCGACTCTCAACCTTTATGACGGCGGTCTTGTCCATCTTGTTACCGACCACCAGGCCCATACGGACCTTACTTCTTCCCCGTTCGGTCATCTCAACCCGCCTTTTCCTTCAACTTTGACAAATTTCTTTCCGCCGCCACCGCTTTCTCCTTCCGGATCGTGATCGTCCGAGCCAGATCCCGGCGAAGGTGCCGCAGGCGGATCGGATTCTCCAGCTGACCGGTTACGTGCTGAAAACGGAGGCGGAACAATTCCTCGCGGATGTCCTGCTCCTTCTTTGTCAATTCCTCACCAGTGAGCTCTCTGACCTTGGAAGCCTTCATGCCTATCTCCTCCTGGTCACGACGCGGGTGGGAAATCCCAGCTTGTAGCGCGCCAGCTTGAGGGCCGCCATGGCCACCTCAGGCTCGACACCGTCGATCTCGTAGAGGATCCTTCCGGGCCGGATAACAGCCACCCAGCCGTCGGGAGACCCTTTTCCTTTTCCCATTCTCGTTTCCGCCGGCTTGTGGGAGACCGGCTTGTCGGGAAAGACCCTGATCCAGACCTTGCCGCCGCGCTTCATATGCCGTGTGATCGCGATACGCCCGGCTTCGATCTGGCGGTTTGTCATCCAGGCCGAACCCATGGCCTGCAGGCCGTACCCGCCAAAGTGCACCGACGAGCCTCTCTGGGCAGACCCCTTCCGGCGCCCCTTCTGCTTCTTTCTGAACTTTACCCTTTTCGGTGATAACATCTGTCAAATCTCCCGATTCTGCTAGGCTCCCCCACCGGACCGGGGGGGCTGTTTCTCTCCGTGATAGATCCAGACCTTGACGCCTATCAAGCCGTGGGTGGTGTGCGCCTCGGCAAAACCGTAGTCGATAATGGCTTTCAGCGTGTGAAGGGGAACACGCCCCTCCCGGTACCACTCCCGGCGGGCGATTTCATGGCCTGCCAGCCGACCGGAGCAGTTGATCCTCACACCACCGGCACCGAAACGGATAGCCGAGAGAACGGCTCTCTTCATGGCGCGCCGGAAGGAAACCCGGCGCTCGAACTGAAGGGCGACGTTTTCGGCCACCAGTTGGGCGTCGATCTCGGGCTTGCGGATCTCCATGATATTGATAAAGACCTCTTTTCCCGTCCGGGACTGAAGGTCTTTCATGAGCTTGTCTATCTCAACGCCCTTCTTGCCGATGATGATCCCCGGGCGGGCGGTGTGAATATTAATACGGAGACGGCTGGCCGCCCTTTCAATATCGATACGGGAGACACCGGCGTGGGAGAGACGCTTCTTGATGTGTCTCCGCACCATCAGGTCCTCGTGAAGCTGAGCCGCGTAGTCTTTCTCGGAAAACCATCGCGAGTTCCACGTGTTCGTAATGCCCAGCCTCAGTCCTATCGGATGAACCTTCTGTCCCAAAATTGCCTCCCTTTGCCTTCCCCGTTATTCCCTGTCCCGTCCGTACCGCGCGCCGGAGGGGCTACTTTCCCGCCGGCAAGCCGGCGTCGCTCAACACGATGGTGATGTGACTCGTGTGCTTCAAAATCCTCGCGGCCCGGCCCATGGCCCGCGGCCGGAACCTCTTCAGCGTCGCCCCACCGTCCACGTAGGCCCGGGCGATCAGCATTTCCTCCACCTGGTCGGCGTCGTGATTGTTCTCCGCATTCGCCACCGCCGACTTCAATACCTTCCGCACTGTCTTGGCGGCTCCCTTCGGCGAGTAGTCAAGGACCGCGAGCGCGGCGGCAACTTTCTTCCCCCGGATGGTATCCACCACGAGGCGCACCTTGCGCGGTGAGATTCTTATGTGTTTGGCAACTGCCTTGCTTTCCATCTCAGATTCCTCTCGGCTTCCTTCTCTCCGCTACCGGCCGGACGACTTCTCCGCCTTTCGGCTGTGCCCCCTGAAGGTGCGGGTGGGCGAGAATTCTCCCAGCTTGTGACCGACCATGTTCTCGGTGAGGTAGATGGGTATGAACTTCCTCCCGTTGTGAACCGCCACGGTATGTCCCACAAACTCCGGCGTGATGACCGATCGCCGTGACCAGGTGCGAATAACATTCTTCTCCCCGGTGCGATTGCTCTTCTCAATTTTCTTCAGGAGGTGGTCATCAATGAAAGGACCCTTGCGAACTGAACGACCCATGCTACTTTCTCCTCTTGACGATGAACTTGTTCGACGGTTTCTTCCGGCTACGGGTCTTATATCCCTTCGTGGGGACTCCCCAGGGCGTCACGGGGTGACGCCCGCCGGAGCTCTTTCCCTCACCGCCGCCGAGGGGATGGTCCACCGGATTCATGGCCACGCCGCGAACACTCGGTCGCCGGCCGCGCCACCGGTTTCTCCCCGCTTTGCCGAGAGAAACCTTCTGCTGGTCAATGTTCCCCACCTGTCCCAGGGTGGCCGTGCACTCCACCAGGACCATCCTCACCTCGCCCGAGGGAAGCTTCACCTGGGCGTACTTTCCCTCCCGGGCCATGAGTTGGGCCATGGTGCCGGCGCTCCGAACCATCCGCCCGCCCTGTCCAGGCCGCAACTCGATGTTGTGTATCACCGCCCCCAGGGGGATCTTCTTCAGGGGCAGGGTGTTGCCGGGACGAATATCGGCACCCTCCCCCGATACCAGGACATCACCCACGGTGAGCTTGTCGGTGGCGATAATATAACGCTTCTCCCCGTCGGCGTAACAGACGAGGGCTATCCGGGCCGTCCGGTTCGGGTCGTACTCGATACTCAGCACCTTCGCCGGGATTCCGGTCTTCTCCCTCTTGAAGTCGATGATCCGATACTTCCGGCGGTGTCCGCCGCCGCGGCAGTAAGCCGTTATCTTGCCGCGGACATTCCGTCCGCCCGTCTTCTTGACCGGGGTCGTCAGGGGGCGGTGCGGTTTGGCGGTAGTCAAGTCGTCGTTGGTCAGATCCGTCCGGTGGCGGATTGCGGGCGAGGTCGGCCGATACTTTCTGATGCCCATTACAAGGCCCCTTCGATGATGTCGATTGTTTCGCCGGGCATCAATGTCACGACCGCTTTTCTCCAGTCGGACCTCTTCCCCATGTTCCGGCCCAGGCGTTTCTTCTTGCCAACCATGTTCATCACGTTGACGCGCTTGACTTTCACCTTGAATATCTTCTCCACCGCTTCCTTGACCTGAACCTTGTTTGCTCTCCGATCGATCTGGAAAGCCACCTGGTTATACTTTTCTTTCAGGTCGTGACACTTTTCCGTCAGCATCGGTTTGCGGATAACGCTGTAGGGATCCATCATTTCACCCACTCCTCCCCGACTTTAGCGAAGGCTTCCTTCGTCATAAGCAGGTTCCGGAAGGCGAAGAGATCGTAAAGGCTTATCCCCTCCGACCGTATCACCTTCACCCCCGCGAGGTTGCGGGCCGCCCGTGACAGGAGAGGAATCTCGCCGGCGTGAACCAGCAGAACCCCGCCCTCTCGCCAACCGTTCCTGTCCATCCAGGGAGCGATCTCCCTCGTCTTGCCCTCGGCGACTTCGAGGCCGTCGAGCACAGTCAGGCAACCGCTCTGAAGCTTCCACGTCATGGCCGCCCGGAGAGCCGCCCGTCTTTTCTTGCGGGGGATGCGGGTGTCGTAATCCTTGGGCTGCGGGCCGAAAACCGCCCCGCCGCCGCGCCATATGGGAGAGCGGATGCTTCCCGCCCGGGCCCGCCCGGTCCCTTTCTGCTTCCAGGGCTTGCGCCCTCCGCCGGAGACGGCCGAGCGCCCCTTTGTCATTCGCGTCCCCACCCTCTGGTTGGACTGGGAGAGAGTCACGACTTCATGAAGAAGGGCCTTGTTGACCTTTGCCTCGAAGATAGCGGCGGGCAACTCCACTTCCCCCACCTTCTCTTTCTGTATATTGACTACGTCCAGGCTCGCCATTGTCAGACCTCTCTGCGCCTAGTCCCGCTCGGCGGTGATGATTACCATGCCCTGGTTCGGCCCGGGAACCGCACCCCTGATGAGGATGACGTCATTCCCGGGATCGACACCTACAATCTCCATGCCCCGATGGGTCACTTTTTTATTGCCCATCTGGCCGGGAAGGCGCATGCCCTTGAAAACGCGCGACGGATAGGCGGCCGCCCCGATAGAGCCCGGAGCCCGGTGAAACATCGAGCCGTGAGTTTTCGGCCCACCGGCGAAACCGTATCTCTTGACCACCCCGGCGAAGCCGCGGCCCTTGGAAACTCCCTGAACCCTGACGGTATCCCCGACCTTGAAGATATCGGCCTTGAGGGATTGTCCTACCTCATACTCGTCACCGGCCATGTGACGAACTTCCCGGAGAACCCGCTGCGGCGAGACGCCGTTCTTCTTGAACTGTCCGGCCATCGGCCTGTTCACTCCCCGTTTCCTCGTCACTTCCTCGAAGCCAAGCTGGATAGCGTCGTAGCCGTCTTTCGCCTTGACGCGCTTCTCGACCACAAGACATGGCCCCGCCTTGATAACTGTCACCGGGATCTGCTCGCCTTTGTCCGAGAAGACCTGCGTCATCCCGACCTTTCGGCCCATCAGTCCCACTCTTTTCTTCGCTAACTCAGTCACGGAATCACCGATCCCCTCGCTTAAAGCTTGATCTCCACATCCACGCCGGCGGCCAGATCGAGCCGCATCAGCGCATCCACCGTCTGGGAGGTCGGCTGCATGATATCCACCAACCTCTTGTGGGTCCTTATCTCGAACTGTTCCCTGGACTTCTTGTCTACGTGAGGAGAACGAAGAACGGTGTACCTGTTGATCCTCACCGGCAGCGGGATCGGCCCAACCACCTTGGCTCCGGTGCGCCCGGCCGTTTCCACGATTTCAGCCACCGATTTGTCGAGCAGCCGATGGTCGTACGATTTCAGCTTGATTCTTATTTTCTGCGTATCCATTCCCGTTCCGCCTTTTATTCCGTTCCGTCAGGTGACGGACCTATTCGATGATCTCGCTGACGACGCCGGCGCCCACCGTCCGGCCGCCCTCGCGAATCGCAAAACGCAGTTCCTTCTCCATCGCGATCGGACCGATCAGCTCGCCCGTTATCTCCACGTTGTCCCCCGGCATCACCATCTCCACTCCCTCCGGCAGGTGCGCCACTCCCGTCACGTCCGTCGTGCGGAAGAAAAACTGCGGCCGGTACCCGTTGAAAAACGGCGTGTGCCGCCCGCCCTCTTCCTTCGTCAGCACGTAGACCGACCCCTTGAACTTCGTGTGCGGCGTGATCGACCCGGGCTTCGCCAACACCATCCCCCGCTCGATCTCCTCCCGCTTCGTCCCCCGAAGCAGAACGCCCACGTTGTCCCCGGCGCGCCCTTCGTCCAGCAGCTTCCGGAACATCTCCACTCCCGTCGCCACCGTCTTCCGCGTCTCCCCGAGACCAACGATCTCCACTTCCTCGCCCACCTTGACGATCCCGCGCTCGATCCGACCCGTCGCCACCGTCCCGCGTCCGGAAATCGAAAATACGTCCTCGATCGACATCAAAAAGGGCTTGTCTATTTCCCGCTCCGGCTCCGGAAAATACGTGTCCAGAGCCTCTATCAACTCAAATATGCACTTCGTGTCCTCAGAGTCGGGATCCCCGCTCTCCAAAGCCTTGAGCGCGCTCCCGCGAATGATCGGTATGTCGTCCCCGGGAAACTGATACAGCGAAAGAAGCTCCCGCACTTCCAGCTCCACCAGGTCCAGCAGCTCCGGATCGTCCACCATGTCCACCTTGTTCATGAACACCAGCATATGCGGCACGCCTACCTGCCGCGCCAGCAGGATGTGCTCCCGCGTCTGCGGCATCGGACCGTCCGCCGCGCTCACCACCAGGATCGCCCCGTCCATCTGCGCCGCTCCCGTGATCATGTTCTTCACGTAGTCCGCGTGCCCGGGACAGTCCACGTGCGCGTAGTGCCGATTCTCCGACTCGTACTCCACGTGCGCTATCGCTATCGTAATCCCCCGCTCCTTCTCCTCGGGGGCCTTGTCTATCTCGTCGAAGGGAATATACTCCGCCAAACCCTTCTTCGCCAGCACCTCGGTTATCGCCGCCGTCAACGTCGTCTTCCCGTGGTCCACGTGCCCGATCGTACCCACGTTCATATGCGGCTTGCTTCTGATAAACTTTTTCTTCGCCATTCCCTCATTCCTCCTTCAACGGCAACTCGGCAGGCTCTGTCCCTGTCTCTTCATTTTCTCTATCGTCCCACCCGAACGTGCGTCTTGTCGACGATCTCCTCGGCGACGCTGTCGGGGACGGCGGCGTAGTTCGAGAACTGCATCGAGAAGTTGGCCCGACCCTGGGTCATCGAGCGCAGGACCGTTGCATAACCGAAGGCCTGGGCCAGAGGCACCAGCGACTGTATCTGCTTGTAAACCGACCTGTCCTGAAGGCTTTCCACCCGGCCGCGGCGGGCGTTGATATCCCCGATGACGTCTCCCATGTACTCCTCCGGCACCACTACTTCCATCGCCATCATCGGCTCCAGCAGCTGCGGCGCGGCTTTTTCAACGGCCTCTCGCAGGGCCAGGGAGCCGGCGATCTTGAAGGCCATCTCCGAGGAGTCGACTTCGTGATAGGATCCGCCGATGAGTCTTACTTTCATGTCCACCAGGGGGTGTCCGCTGAGAACACCCTTCTCCATCGCCTCGACAACACCTTTCCGGACCGCGGAGATGTACTCGCGGGGCACGACGCCGCCGACAATCTTGTTTTCGAAGATGAACCCCTCGCCCCGGGCCAGCGGCTCGATCACAATCTTGACATGACCATACTGACCCCGGCCTCCGCTCTGGCGCACGAAGCGGCCATCGGCCGCGGCGGTTTCGCGAATCGCCTCCCGGTAGGCGACCTGAGGCTTGCCGACGGAAGCTTCCACGTTGAACTCCCTCTTCATCCGCTCCACCAGGACTTCCAGGTGCAGCTCACCCATGCCGGAAATGATCGTCTGGCCCGTTTCGTCGTTGACGTGAACCTTGAAAGTCGGATCCTCCTGCGCGAGCTTGTAGAGAGACTGGCCGAGCCTGTCTTCGTCCATCTTGGTCTTCGGCTCGATCGCAATCGAGATAACCGGCTCGGGGAACTCGATCGCCTCGAGCCTGATTGGATGATCCTGGTCGCAAAGGGTGTCGCCGGTCACGGTCTCCTTGAGGCCGACCGCGGCCGCGATGTCTCCGGCATAGACTTCCTTGATATCTTCCCTCTTGTTCGCGTGAATCTGGAGGAGGCGGCCGATGCGCTGTCGCTTGCTGCGCTCGGTGTTGAGGACGGTCATGCCCGTCCGCGGGTCCCGGAGTAGACCCGGAAGAAGGTAAGCTGCCCCACGTAGGGATCGGTAACGATCTTGAAGGCGAGAGCGGCAAAGGGCTCCCCATCATCGGCCCGCCGGGTCTCCCCTCCCTTGCCCTGCAGGTCCTTGCCCTGGACGGCCGGGACATCGAGGGGACTGGGAAGGTAGTCAATCACCGCGTCGAGAAGGGGCTGAACACCCTTGTTGCGAAAAGAGGCGCCGCAGAGGACGGGGATGAAGGTCATGGCGATCGCCCCCCGCCGGAGGGCGTCCTTGATTTCCTGCTCCGTCACCTCTGCTCCGGCGACGTACTTCTCCATGAGCGCGTCGTCTTCCTCGTAGAGGGCTTCCATCATCGCTTCTCGATACTTCTCCGCCTGCCGGCGAAGATCCTCCGGGATCTCTTCCTCGTGCCAGGACCCGCCCGGGAGGTCGTCCTCCCAGACGAACGCCTTCATGGCGACGAGGTCGACCACGCCCCGGAAAGTGCCTTCGGCTCCGATCGGAATTTGTATCGCGACGGGGCGGGCGCCCAGCCGGACCCTGATCATCTCCAGCACTCTCTCGAAATCGGCGCCCGTGCGATCCATCTTGTTGATAAAGGCAAGGCGGGGCACGGAATACTTGTCGGCCTGCCGCCACACTGTCTCGGACTGCGGCTCCACCCCTCCCACGGCGCAGAACAGCGCTACCGCCCCGTCGAGGACGCGCAGCGAACGCTCCACTTCCACGGTAAAGTCGACATGACCGGGCGTGTCGATAATGTTGATGCGATAGTCCTTCCAGTAGCAGGTGGTCGCCGCCGAGGTGATGGTGATGCCCCGCTCCTGCTCCTGCTCCATCCAGTCCATCACCGCCGCTCCATCGTGGACCTCACCGATCTTGTGCGAGACCCCGGTATAAAAAAGGATGCGCTCGGTCGTGGTCGTCTTACCGGCATCGATATGCGCCATAATGCCGATATTCCTGGTTTTTTCCAGTGCCACCGCTCTGCTCATTACCGAGATCTTTCCTCGTTTCCCCGCCTGTCCCTCGTCGTGAAAAGGGTCCGGCCTCTTACCACCGATAGTGGGCAAAGGCCTTGTTGGCCTCCGCCATCCGGTGGGTATCTTCCCGTTTTTTGACGGCACTGCCCGTGCCCCTGAAGGCGTCTACCACCTCGCCGGCGAATTTCTCGGCGATCGTCTTCTCCGAGCGCTTCCTGGCGTGAGACGTCAACCAGCGGAGCGCCAGCGCCATTCTTCGCTCCGGCCGGACGTCGGTCGGCACCTGGTAGGTCGATCCCCCGACTCTCCGGGACTTGACTTCGACCACGGGTTTTATGTTTTCAACGGCCTTGTGGAACACCTTGACGGGATCCTCGTTGGTCCTCTCCTTCACGATTTCCATGGCGTCGTAGAAGATCCGCTCCGCCAGGCTTTTCTTGCCCGTCTCCATGATGACGTTGATGCACCTCGTCACCAGCTTGGAATTGAAAATCGGATCGGGGATCGTCTCCCGCTTCGGCACTTCCCTTCTTCTCGGCATCTCTCTTACCTATAGCCTCCGTCGCTTTCTTTCAGCGCCGCGTCCGTATTGCGCTCCCGCCCGCACTCTCGGCGAAGAGGGGAGAATCCTTCGGAACGGACAAACAAATAGCCTCTATTTTAAAACCGTCTCTCATGTGATCAACTTCGTATTAGAAACGCGGGATCGACTCTGGTCAGCTCTTTGGCCTCTTGGCGCCATACTTGGAGCGGCTCTGCCTCCGACCTTCGACTCCAAGGGCGTCCAGGGTGCCGCGAACAACGTGATAACGGACTCCGGGCAGATCCTTCACTCTCCCCCCGCGGACAAGCACGATTGAGTGCTCCTGGAGGTTGTGCCCGATACCCGGGATGTACGCCGTCACCTCCAGGGAATTAGTCAGCCGCACCCGTGCCACCTTGCGTAAGGCGGAGTTGGGTTTCTTGGGGGTGGTCGTGTAGACGCGGATACAGACTCCCCTTCTCTGGGGGCAACTCCGCAACGCCGGCGCCCCGCTCTTCTTCTTCACCACCCGTCGGCCCTTTCGAACAAGCTGATTCAGTGTCGGCATAACATCCCCGCTAAATACCAAGAAGGCGGCAAAGCCGCCTTCTGTGCCCTAAGTTGTTGAATTTACGAGCCGCTTGCGAGCTCAGATCGCCCATGGCTCGTCTATTTCTGATAGCCCAAACGCCTGACAACTGTGGAAGTTTATATATCTTTATCATGGCTGTCAAGCTTTTTTTCCTCCCGCCCCCGCATCACGCCGGCGCCTCTTCTTCCACAATCTTTTCTTCCTTCTGCTCCTTGATCTGCTCCACGCTCCTGCTTATTTCGTCAAGCTGCTGGTAGTAGGAATACCCGGTCCCGGCGGGAATGAGACGCCCCATGATGACATTCTCCTTGAGACCGCGGAGGCGGTCCACTTTGCCCCAGATGGCGGCTTCCGTCAGGACCCTCGTCGTCTCCTGGAAGGAGGCGGCCGAAATAAAGCTCTCCGTCGAGAGTGAGGCCCGGGTTATGCCGAGGAGCACCGGCCGTCCCGTTGCCGGCCGGCCGCCGGCCTCGATGGCCTTCTGGTTCTCATCTTCGAAGATGAACTTGTCGACCTGCTCTCCGACGATGAACTCGGTGTCGCCCACGTCATCGACAACGACTTTCTTCAGCATCTGCCGGACGATGATCTCGATGTGCTTGTCGTTGATCTTAACCCCCTGAAGGCTGTAGACCTCCTGCACCTCGTTCACCAGGTACTTCTGCAACTCCTTCACTCCCAGGATGCTGAGGATGTCGTGGGGGTTGGCCGACCCGTCCATGAGAGGCTCACCGGCGCGGACCATGTCGCCGTCGTGCACGTTTATGTGCTTGCCCTTGGGAATAAGGTATTCCTTGCTCAGCCCCGCCTCGCCTTCGACGATCACCTGCCGCAGACCCTTGACGAAGTCGCCGAGCTCGATCCGGCCGTTGATTTCACTGATGACGGCCTGCTCCTTCGGCTTGCGGGCCTCGAAGAGCTCGGCCACCCGGGGGAGGCCGCCGGTGATGTCCTTGGTCTTCGTCGTCTCCCGGGGGATCTTGGCGATCACGTCACCGGCAATGATCTCGTCCTTTTCGGCCACCATGATGTTGGCCCCGGCCGGCAGCAGGTAGCGACCGACGGTCTTGTTGCCTTCCGCCTTGATGGAGACCCGGGGGCGAACGTCGGGGTCCTGGGTCTCGAGGATGACCTTGCGGGCGAAGCCGGTGGCACTGTCGACCTCTTCCCTGACCGTCACTCCCTCGATGATGTCGCCGAACTTGACCCTTCCCGAAGCGTCGGTCAGTATCGGGATGGTGTAGGGATCCCACTCGACGAAAGTCTGGTCGGCGGTCACCTTGTCACCGTCTTCGACCTTGAGCTTGGCGCCATAGACCACCTGGTACTTCTCCTTCTCGCGGCCCTCCTCATCGACGATGGCGATACTGCCGTTGCGGTTCATGACCGTCCAGTCGCCTTCGCGGTCGACGACGGTCTTGAGGTCGACGTACCTGACGACTCCGGCGTTCTTCGAGCTCAGCGTCGTCTGCTCGACGATCCGGCTCGCCGTTCCGCCAATGTGGAAGGTCCGCATCGTGAGCTGGGTTCCCGGCTCGCCGATCGACTGGGCGGCGATGACGCCGGCCGCCTCGCCGAGTTCAATCATCTTGCCTTTGCAGAGGTCACGGCCATAGCACTTGGCGCAGATCCCTTTCTTCGCTTCGCAGGTCAGGGCCGAGCGGATGCGCACCCGCTCCAGGCCGGCATCCTCGATCTTGTCGGCCAGCTCCTCGGTTACCTCCTCACCGGCCTGGACCAGCACCTCATTGGTGAAGGGATCGTTGATGTCGTCGAGGGCCACCCGGCCCAGGATCCTGTCCTTGAGGGGCTCGATGATCTCACCGCCTTCAACGATAGCGGAGACAACGATGCCGTCGGCGGTGCCGCAGTCCACTCCGGTGATGATGACATCCTGGGCAACGTCCACGAGCCTCCTGGTGAGATACCCGGAGTTGGCGGTCTTCAGCGCCGTGTCGGCGAGTCCCTTCCGGGCACCGTGGGTCGAGGTGAAGTATTCCAGCACCGACAGCCCCTCGCGAAAGTTGGCCGTGATCGGCGTCTCGATGATCTCACCCGAAGGCTTGGCCATCAGCCCCCTCATCCCCGCCAGCTGGCGGATCTGCTGCGAGCTTCCGCGGGCCCCGGAATCGACCATCATGAAGATCGGATTGAAGCCCTTCGGACGGGAACCCTTTTCCGACTCCCCGTGCTGAAGCTCGCGGAGCATCTCGTCGGCGACGAGCTCGGTGGTGTTGGCCCAGACATCGATCACCTTGTTGTACTTCTCGCCGCTCGTGATCAGACCGTCGGCGTACTGCTTTTCCACCTCGTCGACCTCGGCGTTGGCGTCACGGACGATCTCGTTCTTCCTTTCGGGAATGTGCATGTCGCTGACGGCGATGGAAATGCCGGCGGAGGTGGCGTAGCGGTAGCCCATGGCCTTGATGTCGTCGAGGATCGTGATCGTCCTCTCCCGTCCCAGCTGGCGGAAGGAGTAGTCGATGAGACCGCCGATCTCCTTCTTGCGCATATTCCTGTTTACCAGGTCGAAAGGAATGTCGGGCCGAACGATCTCGAAGAGCAGGACCCGCCCCGTGGCCGTCTCCACGATCTCGCCGTCGATGCGAACCTTGATCGCCGCATGGAGGGCGATGACCCCGTGATCGTAGGCCTGCCGCACCTCGGTCGGGCTGGAGAAAATCTTGCCCTCTCCCTTGGCGCCCGCCACCATTCTCGACAGGTAGTAGATGCCGAGCACGATGTCCTGCGAGGGCACGGCCAGGGGCTTGCCGTTGGCCGGGGAGATGATGTTGTTCGTCGACAGCATCAGTTCCCTGGCTTCTCTCTGGGACTCCTTCGAGAGGGGGATGTGCACGGCCATCTGATCGCCGTCGAAGTCGGCGTTGAAGGCGGCGCAGACGAGGGGGTGAAGGCGGATCGCCTTCCCTTCGATCAGGAGCGGCATGAACGCCTGGATGCCGAGCCGGTGCAGGGTCGGGGCCCGATTGAGCATGACGGGGTGATCCTTCGTCACTTCCTCGAGGACGTCCCAGACTTCACTGACCTCTTTTTCCACCATCTTCTTGGCGGTCTTCAGGGTCGTAGCCAGCCCCCTCACTTCCAGCTTGGGGTAGATGAAGGGCTTGAAGAGCTCCAGGGCCATCTTCTTGGGGAGACCGCACTGGTGCAGTTTGAGCTCCGGACCGACGACGATCACCGAACGACCGGAATAGTCCACCCGCTTCCCGAGCAGGTTCTGGCGGAAACGTCCCTGCTTCCCCTTGAGCATGTCGGAGAGGGACTTGAGGGGACGCTTGTTCGTCCCCCTGATGATCCGGCCGCGGCGCCCGTTGTCGAAGAGGGCGTCCACCGCCTCCTGGAGCATCCTTTTTTCGTTGCGGATGATGATTTCCGGCGCCTTGAGCTCGAGAAGCCTCTTCAGCCTGTTGTTGCGGTTGATCACCCTCCGATAGAGGTCGTTCAGGTCCGACGTGGCGAAGCGGCCGCCGTCAAGGGGGACCAGGGGACGCAGCTCGGGCGGAATAATGGCGATCACGTCGCAGACCATCCACTCCGGTTTGCTCCCCGACTTGCGGAAAGCTTCGACCACTTTCAGACGCTTGATGATCTTCTTCCGCGCCGCCGCCGAAGTCGCCTCGAGCATCTTGGCCCGGAGGGACTCGGCCAGTTTCTCGACCTGCACCCGCCGGAGGAGCTCCTTGACCGCCTCGGCGCCCATGCCGGCGTTGAACTTGTCGCCGAACTCCCGCCGCAGCTCCCGGTAGCGCTCGTCGGTGAGAAGCTCCTTTTCCTTGAGCTCCGTCGAGCCGGGATCGATGACGATGTAGGATTCGAAGTAGAGGACGCGTTCCAGGTCCCGCAGAGTGATGTCGAGAATGGTGCCGATGCGCGACGGCAGGCTCTTGAAGAACCAGACGTGGGAAACGGGGCTGGCCAGGTCGATGTGTCCCATGCGCTCACGACGGACTTTCGACTGGATGACCTCGACACCGCACTTGTCGCAGACCACGCCGCGGTGCTTCATCCGCTTGTACTTGCCGCAGTTGCACTCCCAGTCCTTCGTAGGACCGAAGATCTTGGCGCAGAAGAGCCCATCGCGCTCCGGCTTGAAGGTCCGGTAGTTGATGGTCTCGGGCTTCCTCACCTCTCCGTGCGACCACGAACGGATCTTGTCCGGCGAAGCGAGAGCAATCCGGATCCCGCTGTACTGAGTCGGGTCCTTGTGTTTTTCGAAAAGATTAAAGAGGCTGTCCAATGCGCTTTCCCCCTATGCTACCGCTGAACTTCACGTCAACTCGCATCAGCTTCTCCCGCCGGAGCGCTGTTCGATCATTTCCACGTCGAGGCCCAACCCCTGGAGTTCCTTCACCAGAACGTTGAAGGATTCCGGCAGTCCGGCCTGGTGGAGATTGCGACCCTTCACTATGGACTCGTAGACCTTCGTCCGACCGACGACATCGTCCGACTTGACTGTCAAAATCTCCTGAAGAACGTAAGCCGCCCCGTAGGCCTCCAGGGCCCAGACCTCCATTTCCCCGAACCGCTGGCCGCCGAACTGCGCCTTTCCGCCGAGAGGCTGCTGGGTAACGAGGCTGTAGGGACCGATAGAGCGGGCGTGGATCTTGTCGGCCACCAGGTGGTGGAGCTTGAGCATGTAGATGTAGCCGACGGTGACCTCCTCATCGAAGGGCTGGCCGGTGCGACCGTCGTAGAGGACGGTCTTGCCGCTCGGCGGCAGCCCGGCCTGCTCGAGGACGCTTCTGATCTCCTCTTCCGTTGCTCCGTCGAAAACAGGGGTCGCGATGCGAACCCCCCGGTCGAGTTCGAGGGCGACCTTCTTCACCCCCGCGTTATTCAAGGATTTCACCCAGCTCTTCTGGTCCGGCCGGTCGAAAATTTCCTCCAGCCGGCGACGGAGCTTGTCCGCTTCAGCGGACCGTGCCATCGCCGCCACCTGCTCGCCCAGCCCCTTGACTGCCCAGCCGAGGTGGGTCTCGAGAATCTGCCCCACGTTCATGCGCGAGGGAACCCCGAGGGGATTGAGAACGATATCGACGGGGCGGCCGTCGGGGAGAAAGGGCATGTCCTCGGCGGGCAGGATCATCGAGACCACGCCCTTGTTGCCATGGCGTCCAGCCATCTTGTCGCCGACGGAGATCTTCCTCTTGATGGCGATGTAGACCTTGACGAGCTTGATCACGCCGGGAGGGAGATCGTCGCCCTTTTTCAGCCTCTGCACCTTGTCCTCGTATTTCTTCCTGACCTGGGCGATCTGGGCCTCGGCGAGCTCTCTCGTCCGCTCCACTTCGAGGAGGAGGGCCTCATCCTTCAGCACCTTGGGGCCCACCAGCTGCTCGAGATCGACTTTACGAAGGGCTTCGGCGGTCATCTCTTCGCCGGCCTTGACGATGATCTTGGCGGAGGTTCCCTTGCCCTTCATCCGCTTCGGCGCCGGCCGGCCCTCGAAGAGGGCGATGATCCTCTTCATCTCCTCTTCCTTGACGATCTTGGTCTCGTCGTGCAGAACCTTCTTGAAGCGCTTGATCTCCTCGTCCTCGATCGCCTTGGTCCTCTCGTCCTTGGAAGCCCCCCGGCGGGAGAAGACGCGGACGTCGATGACGGTACCCTCGATCCCGGGCGACATCACCAGGGAAGAGTCGCGAACGTCTCCGGCCTTCTCGCCGAAGATCGCCCGAAGCAGTTTCTCCTCCGGCGTGAGCTGGGTCTCTCCCTTGGGAGTGACCTTCCCGACGAGAATGTCCCCCGACTTGACCTCGGCGGCGATACGGATGATCCCCGAGTCATCAAGGTTGCGAAGCGCCTCCTCGCTGACGTTGGGTATGTCGCAGGTGATCTCTTCCTTGCCGAGCTTCGTATCGCGGGCCTCCACCTCAAACTCCTCGATGTGGATCGAGGTGAAGACATCCTCTTCCACGAGGCGGTCGCTGAGCAGGATGGCGTCCTCGAAGTTGTATCCCCCCCAGGGCATGAAGGCGACGAGCACGTTCTTGCCCAGGGCCAGTTCGCCGTGGTCTATGGCTGGTCCGTCGGCGAGGACGTCACCCTTGCGAACGCGGTCGCCCTCGTCGACGATCGGCACCTGGTTGACGCAGGTGTTCTGGTTGGATCGCCGGTATTTGATGAGGTCCTTAACCTCGAGATTCCCGTTCTCGCTTCCCTTTTCCACGTTGCGGAGAATGATGCGGCCGGCATCGACCTTCTCGACGACGCCGTCGAAACTGGCCATGACGTTGACCCCGGAGTCGCGGGCGGCGATGGCCTCCATCCCCGTCCCCACCAGCGGGGACTCCCTGACCATGAGAGGCACGGCCTGGCGCTGCATGTTCGACCCCATCAGCGCCCGGTTGGCATCATCGTGCTCGAGGAAGGGGATGAGCGCCGTGGCGACGCTGACGATCTGCTTCGGGGAGACGTCGATAAAGTCCACCTCCTCGGGATTGGCGACGATAAAATCCCCTCCCCTCCGCGCCGACAGCCTGGCGCTGACAAGCATGCCGTCATCGTCGATCTTGTTGTTGGCCTGGGCGATGACGTACTTTTCCTCTTCGTCGGCGCTCAGAAAGCGCAGGTTGTCGGTCACCCTTCCCTTTTTGACCTCGCGGTAGGGGGTCTCGATGAAACCGTAGTCGTTCACGCGGGCATAGGTGGAAAGGGAGGTGATGAGGCCGATGTTCGGTCCTTCCGGCGTCTCGATGGGGCAGACGCGGCCGTAGTGGGTCGGGTGGACGTCCCTGACCTCGAAACCCGCTCTCTCCCTGGTAAGACCGCCCGGCCCGAGGGCGGAGAGGCGCCTCTTGTGGGTGATCTCCGCCAGGGGGTTTGTCTGGTCCATGAACTGCGAGAGCTGGCTGGAACCGAAGAACTCCTTGATGGCGGCGTCGACGGGACGGGCGTTGATCAGGTCGTGGGGCATGAGTTCGTCGAGTTCCTGAACGGCCATCCTCTCCTTGATCGCCCGCTCCATGCGGACGAGACCGATGCGGAACTGGTTCTCCAGGAGCTCTCCGACGGATTTCACCCGGCGGTTTCCGAGGTGGTCCACGTCGTCGGGACGCCCCTGTCCGGCGTTGATGCTAATCAGCCGCCGCACCGTCTCGATGATGTCTTCACGGGTCAGGGTCCTGACATCGTTGCTTATGTCGAGACCGAGCTTCAGGTTCAGCTTCATCCTCCCGACGGGGGACAGGTCGTAACGCTTCGGCTCGAAAAAGAGATTCTCGAAGAAGACGCGGGAGGTTTCGACGGTCGGGGGCTCGCCGGGCCTCATCCTCTTGTAGATGTCGACTTGAGCCTCTTGCTCAAACTTCTCGTCGCGCTTGATCGGGTCCTGCCTCAAGGTGCGGCACAAGTGGTGCGTCGTCGATTCATTGTCGATAACAAGGATGTCGAAACGGGGAATCTCCAGTTCGAGGATCTGCAGCCGAACGGTGTCGTCAATCTCGGTGTTGCTCTCCAGGAGGACTTCTCCCGTCTTCTCGTCGACCACGTCGCGCGCGATCACCTGGCCGGCCAACTCCTCCGGCGAGACGGGAATTTCCTCCACCCCGGCCGCCTGGAGTTTCTTCATGGCCGCCCGCGTGATCTTCTGCCCCTCCTTGAGAAGCACTTCTTTCCCCTTGGGGTGATAGATGTTGAGCCGGACCTTGTGCCCCAAGTCGAGCTTTTCGTGGAGTTTCTTCTGGAAGACCCCCGGCGACGGCTGACTGATCGTCTCGCTGTCGTAGAAGGTGTCGAGGATCTTCTGCTTCGACATCCCCATCGCCTGGAGAAATATGGTGGCGTGGAACTTCCGCCGCCGGTCGATACGCGCGTTGAGTATGTCTTTGGTGTCGAACTCGAAATCGAGCCAGGAGCCGCGGTAGGGGATCATACGCGAGGCGTAGAGGATCTTCACAATGGGGGAGGTCTTGCTCTTCTCGCTGTCGAAAAAGACACCGGGGGACTTGTGCATCTGGCTGACGACAACCCGCTCCGTGCCGTTGATGATAAAGGTTCCCGTGGGAGTCATGAGCGGCACCTCGCCGAAATAGACCTCCTGCTCCTTGACTTCGCGAACCGTCTTTTCCGTCGGCGCCTCCTTGTCGTAGAGGACCATGCGGATGGTGACCTTGAGCGGCGCGGAATAGGTCATCCCCCGCTCGCGGCACTCCTCGGCATCGTACTTCTCCTCACCGATGGTGTAGGAGACAAACTCCTGAGACGCCGTCCCCTTGAAATCGGAGATCGGAAAAATGCCGTCGAAGACGGCCTGCAGCCCGTGGTGCAAGCGTTCCCCGGGCGGCGTGAAACGCTGCAGGAAGCGCTCGTAGGAGCTGGTTTGCACCCGCAGCAAGAACGGCACGTCGATCAGGGAAGAGATCTTGGCAAAGTCCTTCCTCAGACGAGTGGTATTCCCCCGTTGCATTCTCATCTTTTTCCCTCTTGGTGGTATTTCTCAGGAAGGCGGTCATGACACGGCCCTCCTCCACTCCGCACAGTCGGCAGAGAACTTCTTCCGGCCCGGCGAACTTCCACCTATTTGATCTCGATCGTGGCGCCTACGCCTTCCAGCTTCTTCTTGATCTCTTCGGCCTCTTCCTTGGTCACCTTTTCCTTGACCGCTCCGGGAGCCTCGTCGACAACCGCCTTGGCTTCCTTCAGCCCCAAGCCGGTGATGGCCCGCACTTCCTTGATGACCTGGATCTTCTTGTCGCCGATAGAGGCGAGGATCACGTCGAACTCGTCCTGCTCCTCTTCAACCGCGGCGGGGGCGGCACCGGCCACGGCCACGGCCATCGGAGCCGCCGCCGAGACGCCGAACTTCTCCTCGAGCTCCTTGACGAAGTCCGCCATTTCGAGGACGGTCATATTTTCGATGTACGAGACTACCTGTTCCTTGGTAATGTCAGCCATTTTTTTTCTCCTCTTCAGTTCATATATGGTGTTGTCGCAGTTTCAGGTTGGCCTCTCCCGAGACCGTCAAAACAGTTACGCGCCGACCTCCTTCGCCTGGCGGATAGACTCCAGCACGTAGACCAGGTTTCTCGTCACGCCCTGACAGACGTTCATGAAACCCTGGAGCGGCGCCGAAATGCTTCCGAGGGCCTTGCCCAGAAGCTGTTCCCGCGACGGCAGGGTGGCGATGCGTAAGATCTCCTCGGGCGATACCACGCGCCCTTCGATCACGCCGCCCTTCACCTTGACGGCCTCGAAATTCTTGGAAGCCTCGGCAACGATCTTGACCAGCGGCACCGGGTCCTCCTTGGTAAAGACCAGGGCGTTGGGGCCGGTCAGCAGGTCGGTGAGCACATCTTTTTCCGTACCTTTCACGGCGTGGCGAACGAGGGTGTTCTTCATCACCCTGACCTTGCCGGAAACAGAGCGGACCTTCTTCCTGAACTGGGAAATCTCCTCGACGGTCAGCCCCCGGTACTCGGCCAGGATAAGGTGACCGCCGGGCTCAAGGTCTTCCCGCAGCCTCTCAACTACCGCTTCTTTCTGTATTCGATCCAATAGTTCTCCCCCCTTTCCGTACGACGAATGCCGGCAGGCGACTCGTCCGCTCTTCATGCCAGGGGTCAGTTGTCGACGAAAGGAATTTCCGCCTTCTCCAGTCTCGGCGGGCGGCGAACCGGCCATTATCTCCCGAAGGAGACCCGCTTTCTTTGACTCCGCAGGCTCTTTTTGCTCCGTGTGCTCTCTCTTGCCGCCGGACAGTTCCGCTTCAGCGATTCGTGAACTGGCCGGACTCCAGCTTCACACCCGGTCCCATGGTCGCCGAAAGGGTGACGCTCTTGATGTACTGCCCCTTGCTGGCGGCCGGCTTGGCCTTGATGAGTGTGTTCATAAAAGTCTTGATATTTTCCTGCAGGTGCCCGGCCTCGAAGGAACGCCGGCCGACGGCGGCCTGGACGATGCCGGCCTTTTCGGCCCGGAATTCCACCCGCCCGGCCTTGATCTCCTTGACGGCATGGGTGACATCGAAGGTGACGGTGCCCACCTTGGGATTGGGCATGAGGCCGCGGGGACCGAGAATCTTGCCCAGCTTGCCGACCTGTCCCATCATATCCGGGGTGGCGACGGCCTTGTCGAATTCAAGCCACCCCCCCTTGATCTTTTCCAGCATGTCCTCGGCACCGACAAAGTCGGCGCCGGCCTCCCGGGCCTCGACCTCCTTGTCACCCTTGGCAAAGACCAGCACCCGCACCTGCTTGCCGGTACCGTGGGGGAGAACGACGGAGCCCCTGATCTGCTGATCGTTCTTTCGGGGGTCGATACCGAGGCGAACGGCGACCTCAACGCTCTCGTCGAAAGCGGCGCCGGCCGATTCCTTCACCATCCGGATCGCCTCCTCCAACTGGTAGCGCTGCGTGCGGTCGATCTTCTTTTTCGCCGCCTCGTATTTTTTACCTGCTTTCACCATGACTCACCTCTCGTTTCGCGCCGACCGCTAGTTGATCTCCAACCCCATGCTCCGGGCGGTACCCTCGATGATCTTGACGGCCCCTTCCAGGTCATTGGCGTTCAGGTCGGGCATCTTCTGGCTGGCGATTTCCTCGACCTGCTTCTTCGTCACCGACCCAACGGTCTCCCGGCCGGCAGTACCCGTCCCCTTCACGATCCCGGCGGCCTTCTTGAGAAGGATCGCGGCGGGCGGGGTCTTCTTGATGTAGGAGAAGGAGCGGTCCTGGTACACCGTTATCACGACCGGTATGACCATTCCTTCCTGGCCCTGGGTCTCGGCGTTGAAGGTCTTGCAGAACTCCATGATGTTCACGCCGTGCTGAGAGAGGGCCGGACCCACCGGCGGTGAGGGATTAGCCTTCCCCGCCGGAAGTTGAAGTTTTATCTGGGCAAGCTCTTTTTTCGCCATTTATGTCACCTCGTCTGTATGAAAACGAAACCTATCGGGCCTCTCCGAGCCCGTTGTCACAGGCGCTCGACCTGCAGGAAGTCCAGTTCCACGGGGGTGGAGCGCCCGAAAATGCTCACCATGACCTTGAGCTTGGCCCTCTCGGTGTTGACGTCGTCCACCATGCCGATGAAATTGGTGAAGGGGCCGTCGATGACTCGGACGTTCTCCCCCACCCGGAAGAGGACCTTGGGCTTCGGCTTGCCGCTGTCGCTGCTCGTCTGCTCGACAATGTCCTGCACTTCCTCTTCCGAAAGAGGAGTGGGATGGGTCCGGCCGCCGACAAAACCCGTGATCTTCGGCGTCTCCCGGACGACATGCCAGGTCTCGTCGTTCAACTCCATCTTGACGAGAATGTAGCCTGGGAATATCTTCCTGTCCGAAACCTTCCTCTTGCCCTTCTTCAGTTCGACGATCTCCTCGGAAGGGACCATGACCTCCGACATCTTGTCTTCCCATCCGAGCGAAGACATCCGCTCAAGCAGGCTTTCCTTGACCTTGTTCTCGAATCCGGAGTAGGTGTGGATCACATACCAGCGGTGTTCGGCGGAAGTTTTTGTGTCGTTCATTTCCTTCTCAATCCCCTGTATGCACTCACTCTAGCCCATGATGGTCCCGACCATACGGACCAGAACAACATCGACGATGCCGAGAAAGAAGGCGACGATAAAGGTCATGACAATCACTACCAGCGTCGCGGACATTGTCTGCTGCCTTGTGGGCCAGCTGACCTTCTTGAGTTCCATGCTGACTTCCCGGAAAAAGCTCTTTGTTTTTTCTAGCATCTTCCCATCTCAGCGGGCAGTTTGGCAGGCCAGGAGGGATTCGAACCCACAACACCCGGATTTGGAGTCCGGTGCTCTAACCGTTAGAGCTACTGGCCTGTTTCGATTCGCCCTCAATTTACTTCCCTTCCTTGTGGAGGGTGTGGGAGCGGCAGAAACGGCAGTATTTCTTGAACTCCAGCTTGGCCGGCGAGGCCTTCTTGTTTTTCGTCGTCTTGTAGTTCCTCTGCTTGCATTCACCGCAGACCAGCGTCACCGTCTCTCGCATCTTTCACCTCAACTCATAAAGGGATCGCCATCCAGGGACCGGGCTCACAGCCTCTTCCCTGACGGTCCCCGGTTCCTATTCGATGATCTCGCTGACGACGCCGGCGCCCACCGTCCGGCCGCCCTCGCGAATCGCAAAACGCAGTTCCTTCTCCATCGCGATCGGACCGATCAGCTCGCCCGTTATCTCCACGTTGTCCCCCGGCATCACCATCTCCACTCCCTCCGGCAGGTGCGCCACTCCCGTCACATCCGTCGTGCGGAAGAAAAACTGCGGCCGGTACCCGTTGAAAAACGGCGTGTGCCGCCCGCCCTCTTCCTTCGTCAGCACGTAGACCGACCCCTTGAACTTCGTGTGCGGCGTGATCGACCCGGGCTTCGCCAACACCATCCCCCGCTCGATCTCCTCCCGCTTCGTCCCCCGAAGCAGAACGCCCACGTTGTCCCCGGCGCGCCCTTCGTCCAGCAGCTTCCGGAACATCTCCACTCCCGTCGCCACCGTCTTCCGCGTCTCCCCGAGACCAACGATCTCCACTTCCTCGCCCACCTTGACGATCCCGCGCTCGATCCGACCCGTCGCCACCGTCCCGCGTCCGGAAATCGAAAATACGTCCTCGATCGACATCAAAAAGGGCTTGTCTATTTCCCGCTCCGGCTCCGGAAAATACGTGTCCAGAGCCTCTATCAACTCAAATATGCACTTCGTGTCCTCAGAGTCGGGATCCCCGCTCTCCAAAGCCTTGAGCGCGCTCCCGCGAATGATCGGTATGTCGTCCCCGGGAAACTGATACAGCGAAAGAAGCTCCCGCACTTCCAGCTCCACCAGGTCCAGCAGCTCCGGATCGTCCACCATGTCCACCTTGTTCATGAACACCAGCATATGCGGCACGCCTACCTGCCGCGCCAGCAGGATGTGCTCCCGCGTCTGCGGCATCGGACCGTCCGCCGCGCTCACCACCAGGATCGCCCCGTCCATCTGCGCCGCTCCCGTGATCATGTTCTTCACGTAGTCCGCGTGCCCGGGACAGTCCACGTGCGCGTAGTGCCGATTCTCCGACTCGTACTCCACGTGCGCTATCGCTATCGTAATCCCCCGCTCCTTCTCCTCGGGGGCCTTGTCTATCTCGTCGAAGGGAACATACTCCGCCAAACCCTTCTTCGCCAGTACCTCGGTTATCGCCGCCGTCAACGTCGTCTTCCCGTGGTCCACGTGCCCGATCGTACCCACGTTCATATGCGGCTTGCTTCTGATAAACTTTTTCTTCGCCATTCCCTCATTCCTCCTTCAACGGCAACTCGTTTTGCCCTTCACTGGAGCCCACGACCGGGATCGAACCGGTGACCTCGTCCTTACCAAGGACGTGCTCTGCCGACTGAGCTACGTGGGCCTGTCACTGTTCCATGCGCCGACATCATCCCTGCTTAACTGGAGCGGGAAACGGGACTCGAACCCGCGACCCTCAGCTTGGAAGGCTGACGCTCTAGCCAACTGAGCTATTCCCGCCGGTTGGTGCTCCTGATTCTTCTGGTGGGGAGGGGAGGACTCGAACCTCCGAAGGCTTCGCCGGCAGATTTACAGTCTGCTCCCTTTGACCACTCGGGAACCTCCCCTCAACTATCCTGTAACCGTCACTCCTCTTCTATCGAACTTCGAATCCCGAATCCTTATCGGCGCTCCCGGCGGCACGGCCTCACGGCTGCCGCCACTCTGAAACATGGAGCCGATGAGAGGACTTGAACCTCCAACCTGCTGATTACAAATCAGCTGCTCTACCGATTGAGCTACACCGGCCTGTACCGGCAGGCTATCCTCCCAGGATTCGGAGAAAAATCAACTACATACACAACTTGCACGAAAAAAAGGCGCTCTTCTTCCTCCTGAAAGAAGAAGTGAGTATAGATACTCGGCACCGGTAAGTCAACTACATAATAAAAAAAACGACTCATTCCGGCGAGCGGTGGCGGAGAAAGGCGAAGAAGAGGAAGAGTCCCGCCGCCACGCCCATGTTGTACGAGCCGATGGCACCGGTGGTCGGTATCCTCACCAACTGATCGCAGTGCTCCTTTGTCAGGCGGCGGAGGCCACGGTGCTCATCACCGATGATCAGCGCCAGCCGGCCGTCCAGGTCGGCCGCCGGCAGTTCGATCTCCCCCCTGGCATCGGCGCCGACAGTCCAGAAGCCGGCCGCCTTCAGACTTCGAAGCGCGGCCGCCAGGTTGCCGACACGAACGACGTCGACGTGCTCGAGTCCTCCGGCCGCCACCTTCTCCACCGCCGGCGTAATGCCGACGGTCCGGTCCCGGGGGAGGATGACGGCACGCGTCCGGGTGAGGGCGCAATTTCTGATGACGGCGCCGAGGTTGTGCGGATCCTGCACCCCGTCGAGAACGACGATGACGGCAGGTTCTTTCTCCCCCAGGCTCCCGAGGAAATCCTCCAGGTCGAGAGCGGCCTTGGCCTCCACCGTCGCCACGATGCCCTGGTGGTTCCTTGCCGCCGCCAGGCGATCGAGCGTCCGGCTGTCGACCTGCTTGACCTTCATGCCCCGGGCCCGAGCCAGTTTTTCCAGGCGCCGGGTCCGGGCGGTCTGTCGGTTGCGCGCGAGGTAGAGGGTGCCGAGGTGCCGCGTCCCCCGCACGAGCGCTTCCTCGACGGAGTGATAGCCGCAGAGGATCCCCCCTATTTCTTCTCCAGGTGCCACACCGTTCCTTCCGCGGCATCTTCGAGAATCACGCCGTGCCTCTGCAGTTCGTCGCGAATGGCATCAGCCTCGGCCCACTCTTTCTCCCGCCGCGCCCGCTCCCGCTCGGCGATGCGGGACTCGATCCAGGCGGCATCGACCGCGCTCTTCGCCTGCTCTTCCCGACGGCGGCGGCGCTTCTTCCAGGATTCGGGCGTCCCGTTCATGATCCCGAGGACACCGCCTGTCTCCCTCAGGACGGCGATGAATTCCCTGACCGTTTCGCCCTCGACCCTCTTCCCTCTCGCCAGGGAACCACTCAATACCCGGGTCGTTTTGAAGATTTCTCCGAGAGACTCCGCCGTGTTGAAATCGTCGTCCATCGCCAGCCGGAACCGGTCCTCGAGCGTGGCCACGGCTTCGGCCGCCTCGCCTCCGACCGACCGCTCCTCTGCCGGCCCGGCCGTCATGGACTCCTCGAGGTCGCCGAGGAGGTGGTAGAAGCGGTCGAGGGTTTTCGTCGCCTCTTCGAGGTTCCGGTTGGAAAAATCGATGGGGCTGCGGTAGTGGGTGGAGAGGAGGAAGAAACGGATCGCCTCGGCATCATATTTTTCCAGGATGTCCCTGATGGTGAAAAAATTTCCGAGGGATTTGGACATCTTCTCGCGGTTGATATTCACGAAGCCGTTGTGCATCCAGTAGCGGACGAAGGTCCGGCCGGTGAAGGACTGGGACTGGGCGATCTCGTTCTCGTGGTGAGGGAATATGAGGTCCTTGCCCCCGCCGTGTATGTCGAACTCCTCGCCGAGGTGGCTGGCGGACATCGCCGAGCACTCGATGTGCCACCCCGGTCTTCCCCGCCCCCAGGGGCTCTCCCACCACGGCTCCCCCGGTTTGGAGGACTTCCAGAGGGCGAAATCAAGGGGGTTTTCCTTCCGCTCGTTGATCTCGACCCGGGCTCCCGCCACCATGTCGTCCGTGGAGCGGCCGGAAAGGGCACCGTAGGAGGGAAAGGCGTTCACCCGGAAATAGACATCGCCAGCGACGGAATAGGCGACGCCTCGTTCGACCAGGCGCTCGACGAGGGAAATGATGTCGTCCATGTGCTCGGTGGCCCGCGGCTCCAAGTCGGCCGGGCGGACACCGAGGGCCTCCATGTCCCGGCCGTAGGCGTCTATGAAGCGCTCGGCCAGGGCGGCGGAACCAACGTTCTCCTCCTTCGCCCGGGCGATGATTTTGTCATCGATGTCGGTGAAGTTCTTGACGTACTTGACCTCGTAGCCGGCGTATCTCAGGTAGCGGCTGACGACGTCGAAGACCACCGCCCCGCGGGCGTGACCGAGGTGGCACAAGTCGTAAACCGTCACCCCGAAGACATACATTCCCACTTTCCCCGGAGTGATGGGAACGAACTCCTCTTTCCGTCCTTTGAGAGTGTTGTAGATCTTCAGTGACATCACATTAGGGTACATGGTATCACGGCAAATTGGAA
>PVMK01122524.1_pt1 | contig 68949 bp, 62 predicted proteins | sample 1853481 | NCBI WGS metagenome assembly PVMK01 (sample SAMN08533507, study PRJNA380276) | Marine sediment metagenome, whole genome shotgun sequencing project.
AAACGCTGCCACAATTCGCCAGAATTTGGCCATCAAATAGCCCCTAAGTCCCTGTACAACAACACTTAAATAATCCGTTGGTTGACGCTGGAGCAGCTCATCAATATAGTGTTGAAAAGTGGAAAAAAGTGGGAGGAGATGGGCTAATGCGGAGATCGCACGATCAGTGCCGGTACCGCTCCCATCGCAAAAACCGTGTTTCGAGGGGCTACCAAAGTCACGTTGGACGCCAAAGGGCGTCTGGCCATTCCGACCCGTTACCGGGAGCGGATCGCCGAGCGTTGCGGCGGGCAACTGGTGGCCACTGTGGACAAGGATTACTGCCTGCTTCTTTATCCCTTTCCCGATTGGGAGGTCATCGAGCAGAAACTCGTCGCACTTCCCAGTTTGAACAAACAGGCACGCCGACTGCAGCGTCTGATGGTCGGTTATGCAACAGAAATCGACATCGATGGGCATGGGCGAATCCTGCTACCGCGAGAGCTGCGTGAATTTGCGGGGCTTGGCCGCCAGGCGATTTTGCTGGGCCAGGGCAACAAATTTGAACTTTGGGATGAGGAAAGCTGGAACGAAAAAAGGGATGCGTGGCTTAGCGATGACGACGAGACGGATTTGCCGTCCGAGCTTGAGTCACTTTCTCTCTGATTTTTCGCCGGGTCGTTGAGTAAAGCAAGCGTCAGTAAATCTGATCACGTCCCGGTTTTGTTGGATCCGGTAATCAGCGGATTAAGCGTCAGACCGAATGGTTGCTACGTGGACGGAACCTTTGGTCGCGGGGGACATAGCAGAGAAATTCTAAAAGCGTTAGGGCCGGGTGGCCGGCTGATAGGTATTGATCGGGACCCACAGGCGGTTGCCGATGCAAATGAACGACTAAACGCAGACCGGCGTTTTGAAATTGTAAGGGACGAAATTGCGCATCTCAAAAACATCGCACTCGACAAGAAGCTGCTCGGAAAAGTGGATGGCCTGCTACTCGATCTGGGGGTCTCATCACCACAGCTGGATGAGGCAGAACGCGGCTTCAGCTTTCAATCTGACGGGCCGCTGGACATGCGAATGGATCCGCAATCCGGGATTAGTGCCGCAGAGTGGATTTCGACTGCGAGCGAAAGGGAAATAAGAAAAGTGCTGTTCGAATTCGGTGAGGAAAAATTTGCTGTACGCATCGCGAAGGCTATTGTGGATGCACGTGCAGTGAGTGCAATCACCCGTACGCTGCAACTTGCCGAAATCGTAAAAGCTGCCGTACCAAAACGTCCACAGAAAAAACACCCGGCAACCAGGACATTTCAGGCAATACGCATATTTATCAACCGGGAGCTCGAGCAACTGGATCAGGCACTTGCCGCGACTGCGGAGTTGCTGGCGCCGGGTGGAAGGCTCTGCGTGATCAGCTTTCATTCCCTTGAAGACCGTTGCGTAAAACGCTTCATGCGTAACGCTTCGCGCGAATCGGAGCAATACCGGGGTATGCCGAACGTGCCGAAGGAACATCAACCGCCATTCAGGCTCGTGGGGAAACTGGTCGTGGCGACACCGGCGGAAATCGAGCATAACCCGCGCGCACGAAGTGCTCGTCTCCGAATCGCGGAGCGAACCTGATGGCGGCGATTCAAACCAGGCAGCCATTTTTTCTGACATTTGTCTTCGCGGTCGTTTGTGTGATTTCCGCGGTTGCGCTGATCTATACCAAACACGAGTCCAGAAAATTGTTTGTCGAGCTCGAACAACTGACGGTGGAGCGGGATGAACTGAATATTGAGTGGGGCCAGTTGCAAATCGAACAAAGCACCTGGGCGACGCATGCGCGCATAGAAAAAGTGGCGCGGGAAGAGTTGTCCCTGATGCGGCCGAAATCATCGGAAATCTACGTAATTGAACGCCAATGAGCCGCGGAGCAGAAACAAAACAAAAAACTGCACAGCGATTTGCTGGCAGGGTGACACTGGTAAGTGTGTTTTTCGCGATGTTGGCGACGTCTTTGTTTGCGCGCGCTGTGCACCTTCAGGTTCTGAATAAGGATTTTCTGAACCGCCAGGCCGACTCAAGGCATCTGCGCACTGAAAAAATCTCGGCGCATCGAGGTTCTATCACTGACCGTAACGGTGAACCACTGGCTATCAGTACCCCGGTCGATAGTGTCTGGGCGAACCCGCAGGAGCTCGCCACCGCTGTTGACGATGTGCCGCGACTGGCGTCATCGCTTGGACTGGACTCACAACTGCTCATGCGTCGTATCACGCGCAGCATGGACAAAGAGTTCCTGTATCTGAAACGGCACTTAAGCCCGGCACAGGCAAGCAAGGTGATGGCCCTGAAGTTGCCTGGTGTCAACATTTTGCGCGAGTACCGCCGTTACTATCCGGCGGGAGAAGTTACGGGGCACCTGGTCGGTTTTACGAATGTCGATGACCACGGCCAGGAGGGCCTCGAGCTGGCATTCAACCATTGGTTGAGCGGTGAGTCCGGTGCCAAGCGGGTGCTCAAGGATCGGCTTGGCCGGGCCGTCGAAAATGTGGAAAGCATTCGGCCGCCGCACCACGGCAGGGATCTTCGATCGAGTATCGACCTGCGTTTGCAGTATCTCGCCTATCGCGCGCTGAAGGCGTCGATCCAGAAGCACAAAGCGGAGTCGGGATCAATTGTGATTCTTGAAGTAAAAACCGGTGAAGTGCTGGCGATGGTAAATCAACCGTCATACGACCCGAATGCTCGATCGCAATACCTCGCCGAACGCTATCGGAATCGTGCGATTACCGACATCTTCGAGCCCGGTTCCAGTATCAAACCACTAATACTTGCAGCCGCACTGGAAAGCGGACAATACCGCGCCAGCAGTTATGTCGATACGTCACCTGGCTATGTTGTAGTTGGCCCGAAGAAAATCGAAGACCATCGTAATCTTGGTCGCATCAGCCTGACGACAATTCTTTCCCGGTCGAGCAATGTCGGTGTCACCAAGATCGCCATGTCGCTGCAACCGGACCAGCTCTGGGGCACGATGAAGCGGTTCGGACTGGGCTCCATGACCGCAAGCGGGTTTCCGGGGGAGTCGGCCGGCTTGCTCACGCACTATAACCACTGGCAAAAAATCAGCCAGGCGACGCTTGCCTATGGCTACGGCGTTTCCGTAACGCCATTGCAGCTTGCGCAAGCCTACGCGGCACTGGGCAACGACGGTGTTCTGCGACAGGTGTCACTGGTGGCGTTGGATGAAGCGGCTGCCTCAGAGCGCACTGTGTCCAGCGACACTGCGTCTGCAGTCCTGCGAATGATGGAAGAGGTCGTGAACCCGGGTGGTACCGGCACCAAGGCGGCGGTCCAGGGATATCGTGTTGCGGGAAAAACCGGTACCGCATGGAAGTTCGCTGCCGGAGGTTATTCAGAAGACAAATATCTTTCAATTTTCGCGGGCGTGGCGCCCGCGAGTGATCCGAAGCTGGCAGCGGTCGTCATCATCGACGAACCCGGTGGCGATTTGTATTACGGCTCCGATGTTGCGGCGCCGGTATTCTCTGAAGTCATGGCAGAGTCATTGCGACTAATGGCTATTCCGCCGGACGCACTTCCTGCCCGTGATGCTGGCGGCGTCATGCAGGCTATGAGTCAATGAGCGTGCCTGCAGAATGCATCAGTAGCGGCATGAATTTGCAAGCCCTGTTGCAGGGCATGGTCGATGCGCCCGCTATCGACATCAGTGGTATCGCAACAGACAGTCGCTTGCTTGGCGACGGCTATGTCTTTTTCGCATGCGCCGGCGAGCATGTGCATGGTTTAGATTTCACAAGGCAGGCAATCGCGGCCGGTGCTTCTGCGATCGTCTACGATTCGGCAGCAGTCGATAGCGCCAGTGTCGAGTCTGCCGTGCCAATGATCGCATTTCCCGGCCTGAAAAAGCGTATTGGCGAGATCGCGAATCGCTGGTTCGACGCGCCGTCTGAATCGTTAATCGTAACCGGCGTGACCGGAACGAATGGCAAAACGACCGTGGCAATGCTGCTTGCCCGATGTATGCAAATCCTTGGCCGGCGCTGCGGATACATCGGTACGTTGGGCCAGGGCGTGGGCGAAATCGTGGACAGTCGCGGGCTAACATCGCCGGCATGTATTGAGTTGCACGAGTCGCTGGCAGGTTTTCGCGACGCGAACGCCACGCATGCAGCGATCGAGGTGTCTTCGCATGCACTTGCACAGGGCCGCACGGACGGTGTGCGTTTCGATACTGCGATATTCACGAACCTGAGCAGGGATCACCTTGACTATCACGGTGACATGCAGAATTATTTCGATTCAAAGGCACGGTTATTCACTGACAATGCGCCAAGTCACCGCATCATAAACATTGACAGTGAGTTTGGATTGGAACTCGCTGATCGATGCGCCAGCAATGTGGTCGTTGTTTCAACACGGTTTGAGCGAGTTTCGAATGGCAGGCCGTTCGTATTTGTTCGCGCCGTTGTCAGCGACGAATCCGGTTCACGGATTCGTTTCGAAACCTCGTGGGGTGACGCCGAATTCAGCATACGGATGCCGGGCGATTTCAATGTTGAAAATGTTGCGCTCGTGTTTGCTTACCTGCTGCGCCATGGCATTTCGATATCCGCGGCGAGTGCAGCGTTAGCCCGGGTAGATGCACCACCGGGAAGAATGCAGCGTGTCGAAATATCCGGCACCGTAGCCTTGCCGACTGTTTTTGTCGACTTTGCGCACACGCCCGCCGGCCTCGAAAAAGCGCTGCGGGCAATTCGCCAGCACTGTAAGGGTGAGCTTTGGTGCGTTTTCGGGTGTGGTGGCGATCGCGATCGCGGCAAGCGCTCGCAAATGGGCGAGCTGGCATCGCGACTGTCCGATCAGGCGATTGTCACGAGTGATAATCCCCGCAGCGAAAATGCAACGGCCATCATCGACGATATCCTGGCCGGCATGAATGACGCAGCGATTGTTGTCGAGGACCGCGCAGCAGCGATTGCCTACGCGATCAATGCCTGCGGCGACTCGGCGACCGTCATCATCGCGGGCAAGGGTCACGAATCCTTTCAGATTGTCGGTAAAGAATCGATTCCATTTTCCGATTTCGAGATAGCGCTGGCCAATCTCGAGAGCCGCAGCAAGCGGAGTGCCGGGTCATGATGGAAAGTACTCTGGCAAAGGCAGCAGCATCGATGCACGGCGTATTGCATGGTGAAGATGGCCGATTTCGCGGTGTCAGTACCGATACACGGACTATCGAATCCGGTGAACTGTTTATTGCGCTAAACGGCCCGAATTTCGATGGTAGTGAGTTCCTGAAAATAGCGGAAGAACGGCAGGCAGCCGCTGCGGTCGTTGCTAAGAACGTGGTTACGACACTGCCCAACATTACCGTAGCTGATACACGAGTGGCTCTAGGAGACTTGGCATCAAGCTGGCGCCAGGAAATGTCAGCCAGCGTTGTTGGAATCACGGGCAGCAATGGTAAGACAACGCTTAAAGAGTTGATCGCGAACTGCCTGTCACTATCAGCCAAAACGCTGGCAACACACGGCAACCTGAACAACGATATCGGCCTGCCGCTGATGTTGTTGAAGCTGAGTCCCGAGCATCGCTATGCGGTGATCGAGATGGGTGCAAACCATGCCGGCGAAATCGAATACCTGACTTCACTTGCGGCGCCGTCGGTCGTTGCGATCACCAACGCCGGACCGGCCCACCTGGAAGGGTTTGGCACGATCGAGGGCGTGGCGCAAGCGAAAGGCGAGATCCTGCAGTCTGCGAGCCGCCCACGAGCGGCGATTCTCAATGCGGACGATGCCTGGTTCGACTACTGGACGTCACTGGTGAGTGATTTACAAGTCATCAGTTTTGGTCTGTCACCGAATGCGACCGTAAATGCCTCGGATATCAGCATCGTTAGCGACGGCACGTCATTTCGTTTGCATTTGCCGGACGATGAACTGCAGATAACCCTGCCGTTGCAAGGCGTCCACAATGTAAGAAACGCGTGTGCTGCAGCTGCCGTCAGCCTGGCATTCGACCTGACGGCTGAACAGATAAAGAGTGGCCTGGAATCTGTGGCGCCGGTTGCTGGCCGCCTGCGCCCCGTGTCAGGCATTGGTGGCTCACGGCTTTTTGACGACAGCTATAACTCGAATCCGGCGAGCGTTATTGCTGCAGCAGAGTTTCTTGTTACACAGGACGGCTCTTCGATCCTGGTGCTGGCAGATATGCGCGAATTGGGCGAAGACAGTGAGTCGTTGCACCGTTCGGTCGGTGTTGCCGCCAGAAATGCCGGTATTGACCGCTTGCTGGCGACAGGTGAGCAATCGAAGCACACAGTCGCTGCCTTCGGTGAAGGGGCCACCTGGTACAAGACCGTTGCAGAGATCAGTGAGGAACTTCGCGCTACCCTGCACGCTGGCGACAACGTCCTGGTCAAAGGCTCGCGGTCGATGCACATGGGACGCGTTGTTCGCGCCATACAAATAGCGTCGAACGAAGTGACGGATGGCTGATCATGTTGTTATATCTCACCAACTATCTGGCGCAGTTTGAATCGGGCTTCAATGTTTTCAGCTACCTGACCATGCGCGCGATTCTTGGCGCGCTGACGGCACTGGTCCTGTCATTCGTCCTCGGTCCTCGAATGATTGACAGGCTAAGTGAATCGCAGGTCGGCCAACCGGTTCGCGTGGACGGGCCAATTACACATCTTCCAAAAGCCGGCACACCGACAATGGGCGGTGCCCTGATCCTTACCGCGATAGTTGTCAGTACCGTGTTGTGGGCAGATCTCGAAAACCGTTACATCTGGGTTGTGTTGTTTGTCACCCTGGCGTTCGGCGTAATCGGCTACGTCGATGACTACAAGAAACTGATTCTGCAGGATCCCGCTGGTATTTCAGCAAAGCAGAAGTTCTTCTGGCAATCGGTCTCAGCGCTGGCTGCCGCTGTAGCGTTGTACATGATGGCGAACGATGAAATCAGCACGTCGCTGCTGATTCCGTATTTCAAGAATCTGTCCTTGCCGCTGGGTGTATTCAGTATCGCCGTTACTTATCTTTTTATTGTTGGTTTCAGCAATGCCGTCAATCTCACCGACGGCCTCGATGGATTGGCGATCATGCCGACCGTTCTTGTCGGTGGTTCGCTGGGCATATTTGCGTACGTAACCGGCAACGTGAATTTCGCAGAGTATCTCGACATTCCGTATGTCGCGGGCACTGGTGAAATTATGGTTTTTTGTGCAGCGCTCGCAGGCGCTGGCCTTGGATTTTTGTGGTTTAACACCTATCCCGCCCAGGTGTTTATGGGAGATATCGGTGCACTATCGCTTGGTGCAGCACTGGGTGTTGTAGCGGTCGTCGTTCGGCAGGAAATCGTTCTGGCTATTATGGGCGGAGTTTTCGTCGTCGAAACAGTCTCGGTCATTATTCAGGTTGCTTCGTTCAAGCTGACTGGCCGGCGCGTCTTCCGAATGGCGCCGCTACATCACCATTTTGAATTGAAGGGTTGGGCGGAACCCAAAATTATTGTCCGGTTCTGGATCATCACTGTCATCCTGGTGTTGATCGGTCTTGCGAGTTTGAAGATTCGATGAACGCGGCAAGGAAGAAAAAAAAGACCAGGAAAGATCTCGTGTACGGACTGGGCGCCACCGGCCTTTCGATTGCACGTTATCTGCAGCGAAAGGATGTCAACGCGATTTTCTACGACAGTCGTGATGACGCGCCGGGGCTGGAGGAGCTTCGATCACTGGATGCAGATGCTGAAGTCATTCTTGGTGACAGCACCAAGGGTTTGCTCAAGAGAGTCAAGCGCATCATCGTGTCTCCGGGAATTCCGGACGACGATGCTTTGCTGACAGAAGCACGCAAGAAAAAAATCAAAATTGTTTCGGACATCGAACTTTTTCTGAATGACGTTGCAGCGCCAATTGCGGTCGTGACCGGCTCGAATGGCAAAAGTACTGTCGCGACCTTGCTGTCGCTGATGTGCGATGCCGCCGGAGTATCCGCGTTGGCAGGCGCGAATCTCGGCAAGCCGGCGCTTGATCTGCTGGCCGAAGACCCGGAAGAACTGCCGGATACCTATATTCTCGAGTTGTCCAGCTTCCAGCTGCATCGGCTGCCGGATTTACCTGCGGATGTTGCGGGAATGCTAAACGTTTCTGCCGATCATCTTGACTGGCACGCCAGCGAAGAAGAATACCGGGCCGCCAAATACCGAATTTTCCGCGAAGCGCGAGCAGCCGTATTCAATCGTGAAGACGAGGAGGCGCCTGACCACATTCCCGAGGATATACCGCAGCTGAGCTTCGGCCTGGATGAGCCAGGTGACGGCCAGTACGGAATCAGGGAAGAAGATGGTGTTGAATTCCTGGCACGCGGCGAACAGTTGCTGCTGTCAGTCGACGATGTCGCGCTGGTCGGTCGCCACAATCGGGCCAATGCGCTTGCAGCGCTGGCTATGGGCCAGTTGATGGGGCTCGAGTTGCCGCCAATGTTGCAGGTGCTCAATGAGTTCCCGGGCTTGCAGCACCGCATGCAGTTCGTCGACTCGATTGATGGAACGAGTTACATCAATGACTCGAAAGCGACCAATGTTGCGGCTGCAATCGCGTCAATCGAATCCATCGACGGTTTTGTGGTGCTGATTGCCGGCGGTGAAGGTAAGGGCGGAGACTTCGACCAGCTCGCACGATCTGTTCACATGCGCCTGCGCTGTGCGGTTCTTATCGGTGAGGACGGGCCCATTATCAGTGATGCGCTTGACGGTCTGGCGCCGGTTCACTCGGCAGGGAATATGCAGGACGCGGTTACTCGCGCCGCCGGTCTGGCAGAGCCTGGCGACACTGTATTGCTCGCACCGGCCTGTGCGAGTTTTGACGAATATCAGAATTTCAAGGCTCGCGGCGAAGCGTTTTGCCAGGCAGTGGAGGCGTTACGGTCATGAGTGTCAGCAGTATCACAATGCCATTTCCAGCACGTTTGAAGATGCCGCTTCGGCTAGACCCCGTGCTGCTTACGCTCGCGCTGACACTGTTGCTGGGCGGGTTGGTTATTCTTGCATCAGCATCGATTTCTATCTCGGATGGTTCTTTCGGTCGCCCGTTTTATTATGTTGAGCGTCAGCTCCTTGCCGTAGTCATCGGCGCGATTGCCGGGTTCATATGCCTGTTCATTCCAATGCGGGTCTGGTGCAGGCTTGGCCCGCTGATGTTGTTACTCGCAATGGTATTGCTGCTGGTCGTCCTGTTGCCGGGTGTCGGTTATACCGTCAACGGCAGCACGCGCTGGATTCGATTTGGCGTCATGAATCTGCAGGTGTCCGAGCCGGCACGCCTCTGTTTGCTGATGTATCTCGCTGGCTATCTCGTCAGGCGAAACAAGTCGCTGCGCGAGGAGATCGGCGGATTTCTCCGTCCGATGGTGGTTCTTAGCCTGGCCAGCGTACTGTTGCTGGCTGAGCCTGATTTTGGAGCCGCACTGGTCCTGCTGGCGACTGCGTTGACGATGCTGTTCGTGGCTGGCGCTCGCTGGCGTGATTTTCTCCTGTTTTTTGGCATGGCCGTGTTCGGCATGGCGACACTGGCCATTACGTCAGCGTACCGCCTGCAGCGATTGACGGCGTTTCTGGATCCCTGGGCCGATCCCTTCGATTCCGGATTTCAACTGACCCAGTCACTCATCGCCATTGGCCGCGGCGAATGGCTCGGCGTTGGCCTCGGTAACGGCGTGCAAAAACTTTTTTACCTGCCCGAAGCGCACACAGACTTCGTATTCGCGGTTTTCGCCGAAGAATTTGGATTGCTCGGGTCGTTACTGATGATCGCCCTGTTCCTGGCATTGGTCTGGCGCATATTCCAACTGGCAGTACGTGCATCAGATGCCGAGCGCTGCTTCGAGTCGCATCTTGCGGTTGGTCTGGGTACCTGGCTCGGCTTGCAGGCATTCATCAATATCGGCGTCAACATGGGCTTGCTGCCGACGAAAGGGCTGACGTTACCGCTGGTCAGTTACGGCCGCAGCAGCATCATCATTGCGCTGATCAGTATCGGCTTGCTGCTGCGCATACATCATGAACTCGCTACCGACGCCAGACCGGTCAATCGCAAAGTCAGGAAGAAACGAAAATGAGCAGTCGGCGGCCCATACTTATCATGGCGGGTGGCACTGGTGGCCACGTTTATCCAGCCCTGGCCGTTGCGCACGCATTGCAGCGGCGATCCACAGACATCGTCTGGCTGGGAACTCACCGCGGCATCGAATCGACAGTGGTACCTGCGGCCAACATCGACATCGAGTGGATAAGCATTCAGGGACTGCGCGGCAAAGGGCTCACAACTCTGTTGCTGGCGCCGTTTCGACTTGTATGGGCGTTACTGCAGTCCACCTCGGTCATGATCCGGCACCGACCCGCAGCCGTGCTTGGTATGGGTGGCTTCGTCAGTGGTCCCGGCGGTCTGGCTGCCTGGTTAACGCGGCGTCCGCTGGTTATTCACGAGCAAAATGCAGTTGCAGGATTAACTAACCGTCTTCTGGCGCGTCTTGCCCGGGTTGTGCTGCAAGCCTTCCCGGGCAGTTTTCCTGCGCCCATTCAATCTGAAACCGTTGGCAACCCGGTACGCCAGGATATCGCCGCCATCAGCGATCCATCACTACGCTTCGCAAATCGAAGCGGTGCAATCCGTCTGTTGATCCTGGGCGGCAGCCAGGGTGCTTTAGCGCTTAATCGTACCGTGCCGAAAGCACTGGCACTGTTATCTCCGGAACAGCGACCTGTCGTGCGCCACCAGGCAGGTCAGCGCACACTGCAAACGGCAATCGATGCGTATGCAGGCACCGGGCTGGAAGCAGACGTGACGCCGTTCATAGACGACATGGCCGAAGCCTATGCCTGGGCCGACCTGGTCGTTTGCCGCGCCGGTGCATTGACTGTCGCGGAAATTGCTGCTGCCGGGCTTGCCGCAGTTTTTGTGCCGTTTCCCGCTGCGGTGGATGATCACCAAACGGCAAATGCGCGTCCAATGGCTGATGCCGGCGCCGCAGTAATAATTGATGAAAAGGATATGTCGCCGGAGGTACTTGCCGAGTGCCTTGAGGATTTCCTGGCAAGCCGGGAAGCCCTTCGAGACCGGGCAATCAGATCCAGGGCACTCGCCAAGCCGAATGCACTCAGCCGTATAGCCGATGTCTGTCTCGAAGCCGCAGGAGTCATCTCGTGATCAAGCGAATGCGGCGAATAAACCGGGTGCATTTTGTTGGTATCGGCGGATCCGGCATGTCAGGAATTGCGGAAGTCATGTTAAGCCTCGGCTACCAGGTCCAGGGTTCCGATATCAGGCGTAATCCGCAGGTAGTGCGCCTCGAAAATCAGGGCGCAAAAATATTCATTGGGCACGACGCGGAAAACGTTCACCAGGCGGATGCCGTCGTCGTATCAAGTGCGGTAGACGAAACCAATCCGGAGGTTGTCGCTGCCCGGGAAGCGCTGATGCCGATTGTGCCGCGCGCGGAAATGCTGGCTGAACTGATGCGTTTTCGATATTCCATTGCTGTTGCCGGCACGCATGGGAAAACAACCACAACCAGCCTGGTTGCCAGCGTGCTGGCCGAAGGCGGGCTCGATCCGACCTTTGTTATCGGCGGCCGCCTGAAGAGCGCGGATGCCAATGCGCGCCTGGGTCAGGGCGAGTACCTCGTCGCGGAGGCGGACGAAAGCGACGCGTCATTTGTGCATCTGAAGCCAATGCTGTCCGTTGTTACAAACATCGATGCCGATCATATGTCAACCTATGACGGTGATCTCGACAAACTGCACCAGGCCTTTATCGACTTCCTGCATAACCTGCCTTTTTATGGACTGGCTGTCTTGTGCGCTGACGATCCGGGCATACGTTCCGTGCTGGGGCAGGTCGGTCGCTCGATTGTCACCTACGGCATCGATGGCGACGCTGACATTCGCGCCGAGAACATCGAATATCACGAAGGAATTACTACCTTCCAGGTAGTGCGGGCCGCGCACGATGAGCCTCTCGATATTCGCCTGCGTTTGCCTGGACTGCACAATGTACAAAATGCACTGGCGGCAATCGCGGTTGCGGGCGAGCTGCAAATCAGCGATCAGGCAGTTGTTGATGCGCTGGAAAAGTTCGAGGGTATTGACCGACGATTCCAGAGCTACGGCAACCTGAGTACTGACGTTGGCGACATTTTGCTCGTGGATGACTATGGCCATCACCCGACCGAGTTGGCAGCGACGATCACTGCGGCGCGTGCAGGCTGGCCCGAACGCCGGATAGTGCTGGCATTTCAACCGCATCGATACACACGTACACGCGACTTGCTTGATGATTTTGCGTCGGTCTTGTCCATGGTCGACGTCCTGGTCGTACTTGAAGTCTATGCTGCTGGCGAAGACCCAATTGCAGGTGCCGACGGTCGGGCGATTGCGCGGGCAGTACGCGGACGCGGTGGTGTGGAGCCGGTGTTTGTGGAAACACTCGATGAGCTTGCGCCCGTGCTGAAGGGTCTGCTTGCGGATGGTGACCTGTTGCTGACCATGGGTGCCGGTGATATTGGTGCCTATGCGGCCGGACTGCCGGATCTGATCGGACGGAAGCCAGTACTGAAGGTGCAGAAATGATGGCGGTACAAATCACGTCATCCGTCAGTGGCGAGATCCGTCATGATGAGCCAATGAGCCGGCATACATCCTGGCGCGTTGGCGGGCCGGCTGAAACCTATTTCAAACCTGCGGATCTCGCTGATCTGGCGGATTTCATGCAGCAACTCGATCCCGATACCCCGATTTTCTGGATGGGACTCGGCAGTAACCTGCTGGTTCGCGATGGTGGCCTGCCCGGCGTCGTCATTTCCACTGCGGGGGTTTTCAACGATCTGGAGCGTACAGGCGAGCAGCTTGTACGGGTCGGTGTTGGTGTGCCCTGTACGCAGCTTGCCCGGCAATGTATTCGCTGGGGCTTCGGCCCCTCCGAGTTCTTCGCAGGCATACCCGGAACTGTCGGTGGCGCACTGGCGATGAATGCAGGTGCGCACGGAGGTGAGACCTGGGAGCGCGTGCGGCAAGTCAAAACGATTGACCGTAGCGGCGTGATCAGACAACGCGGCCCGGACGATTATCAGATCGCTTACCGCAGCGTCACCGGGCCGAAAGACGAGTGGTTTGTTGAAGCGACGTTTGAATTCGATCCAGAGGTCGATGCCAGCATGGACACACTGAAGTCCATGCTTGATCGCAGAAAAACAACGCAACCGCTCGGCTTGCCTAGTTGCGGATCGGTCTTCAGAAACCCGCCAGGTGATCACGCCGCGCGACTGATCGAGACGGCCGGACTTAAGGGTTACCGGGTTGGTGGCGCAGAGGTTTCAGAGAAACACGCCAACTTCATTATCAATCGCAACGACGCAAGTGCGGCCGACGTGGAATCGCTTATTCAACATGTGCAGGACACCGTTGCCAAAGTACATGGCGTGGCTCTTGTTCATGAAGTTCGAATTATTGGCAAAGCCGAATGACTAAAGCCAGCGACAATCGAGTCCAGGTTTCGAGTGTTGCGCACTTCGGTCATGTGGCAGTGATGTTCGGCGGCACCTCCTCCGAGCGCGAGGTGTCACTTGATTCCGGCGCCGCAGTCCTCGCAGCACTGCAATCGCGAGGCGTGAATGCTGTTGGCTGGGATCCGGCCGAACGCAGTATGCAGTCGTTCGGCGAGGCCGGATTCGATCGTGCCTGGATCGCATTGCACGGACCCGGCGGTGAGGATGGTTCATTACAGGGCGCGCTTCAATGGCTGAATACACCTTATACCGGCAGTGGCGTTATGGCGTCAGCGTTGGCAATGGACAAGGTCCGGAGCAAGCGCCTGTTTCAACAAGCCGGTATTCGCACACCGGACTATGTTGCTGTCGAAGCCGCCGATGATGTCGCTCGAGCCATTGGCTCTTTCGGGTTTCCGCTCGTGTTCAAACCGGCGGGGCAGGGTTCCAGTGTTGGCATGAGCAAGGTGCATGAACAAAAAGAGGTTAAAGCTGCGACTGATCTCGCCCTGAGTTTCAACGGCCAGGCGCTGGTGGAACGTTGCATCGTGGGACCGGAACTGACGGTTGCTGTGTTGCAGGGCGAGGCGCTTCCAAGCATTCGTATCGAAACGCCACGAGTGTTCTACGACTATCGAGCTAAATACGAATCCGACCGGACCCAGTATCACTGCCCGGGAAATGATGATCCGGCACAGGAAAAGCGCTACCGCGATCTCGCGGTTGCAGCATTTCGAGAGCTGGGTTGCAGCGGTTGGGGGAGGGTCGATTTCATGGAGGGTCCGGATGGTGAGCCGCAGGTCCTTGAAGTAAACACGGTCCCGGGCATGACCAGTCATAGCCTCGTTCCAATGGCGGCGAAACAACAGGGCATCGGCTTTGATGAGCTTTGTTGGCGAATACTGGAAACGAGTGTCGCCGACGATATTCAGCAAATTACGACTGCGGTGGCGGCCAATGGCGCGTAAACAGGCAAAACGATACAAGCAGCCAAAGAAACGCCAGGTAAGGCTGCCCCATCTGCCGATTGCGCGGCTGGGCACGATCGTCGGCGCTGTTACGGCCATCATCATGACCTATCAGATTAGTGCGGCCATGCTCGATCGTCCTATTCGATCAATCGAGGTCAACGGTCCGTTTCAGCGAGTTACAGCGTTGCAGATTGAGGAAGCCATTAGTGACGATCTGGATTATGGCTTCCTGAGCGCAGATCTCTCTGAAATCCAGCAAAAGGTCGTTGCGTTGCCGTGGATAGACCATGCCAGCGTTTCGAGAAGATGGCCGAGCAAGATCGTTATCAGCGTAACCGAACAAGTTCCAGCTGCATGCTGGGGAGAGCGCGGCCTGTTGAATACGCGCGGAGAGTTGTTCGTGACCAACGCAACCCATGTGCCGGCGGAGTTGCCGCGTCTGAGCGGCCCGAAAAATCAGGCTGCGGCAGTTGCCCGCAGTTATCTTGAGATACGTGATCAGCTCATCCCGCTTGGCCTCGACGTCCGCGAGTTGCGGGTCGACGATCGTGGCGCCTGGGATCTGACCCTGCAGAACGGTATCAACATTCGCCTGGGCCGGCGCGATGTTGCAGAAAGGACCCGCTTGTTCCTGGAAATCGTTGCAAACATCGTCTCAAGCAAAGAAGCGGAAATCGAGTTTGTCGATATGCGTTATAACAATGGTTTTGCGATTGGCTGGAAAAATGGATCGCGCTCACCCGTAGTCGATCCGGAAAATGCGGAAAAAGAAATGGTCGCAGGAAGGATGCTTTGAGTGAATAAGAGCGTGAACAACAATCTGATCGTTGGTCTCGATATCGGCACGTCCAAGGTTGTCGCGATCGTGGGCGAAGTCACTGACAACGGAAAAATCGAAGTCGTGGGAATTGGCTCGCATCCGTCTCGCGGGCTAAAGAAGGGTGTGGTTGTGAATATTGAGTCAACCGTCCACTCAATTCAGCGCGCGGTTGAGGAAGCGGAGCTGATGGCAGGATGCGATATTCATTCCGTCTATACCGGCATAGCAGGCAGTCACATTCGAAGCCTCAATTCGCACGGCATCGTGGCTATTCGTGACAAGGAAGTTAGCAGTGGCGATGTCGATCGAGTTATCGATGCTGCGCAGGCGGTCGCGATTCCGGCAGACCAGAAGATTCTGCATATTCTGCCGCAGGAATTCGTTATCGATAACCAGGAAGGCATTCGAGAGCCGGTTGGAATGTCGGGTGTTCGGCTGGAGGCCAAAGTACATATGGTCACCGGTGCGGAAAGCGCCGCGCAAAACATCGTGAAGTGCGTTCAACGATGCGGCCTGGAGGTCGATGACATCGTACTTGAACAGCTTGCATCCAGTTACTCGATACTGACCGACGATGAGAAAGAGCTGGGTGCGTGCATCGTTGATATCGGCGGTGGCACCACCGATCTGGCGGTATTCCTGGGCGGCGCGATACAGCACACGGCAGTCATACCGATTGCCGGCGACCAGGTAACGAATGACATCGCGGTATCGATGCGAACTCCGACGCAATATGCCGAAGAAATAAAGATCAAGTATGCGTGTGCATTATCGCAGCTGGCGAATCCGGACGAAACCATCGAGGTGCCCAGCGTGGGCGATCGTCCGCCCAGGCGGCTTGCGCGGCAGACGCTGGCCGAGATTGTCGAGCCGCGTTTTGAAGAGCTGTTCGGACTGATTCGGGACGAACTCAGGCGCAGCGGATTTGAAGAGTTGATTGCCGCAGGCGTGATCATCACCGGCGGAAGCGCAAAAATGGAAGGCGCCGTTGAACTGGCGGAGGAGGTGTTTCACATGCCGGTAAGACTCGGCATGCCGCAATACGTGGATGGCCTGGTGGATGTCGTCAGGAACCCGATTCATGCGACTGGCGTAGGCCTGCTCTTGTACGGCTACGAAAATATCGCACGACGTGGCCGCCGCAGCACCCCGGTAGGCGGCAGTATTGGTGACGTCCTGGATCGCATGAAATCGTGGTTCCAGCGGCAGTTTTGAACAAGGAGTGAGGAGCAGTAGAAGCAATAACAGGAAGAGTTTCAGGGAGTCGTTCCGGCACGGTGCTGGTGCGACAGTTAGTCAACATTAGTGAGCAGTTAGAAATCAGAGCGGAGAAACAAAATGTTCGAATTAATGGATGGGCATAGCCAGAGCGCCGTCATCAAGGTTATCGGTGTCGGCGGCGGCGGCGGAAACGCGGTCGCACATATGGTGAATTCAGGAATAGAAGGGGTGGACTTTATATGCGCCAATACCGACGCACAGGCACTGAACAGCGCCCGTGTCCGCACGGCGCTTCAGATAGGCTGCAACATAACCAAGGGCCTTGGCGCTGGCGCAGATCCGGATATTGGTCGCCAGGCAGCGATGGAAGATCGTGACCGCATTCAGGAGGTCATCGAAGGCGCCGATATGTTGTTCATTACGTCCGGCATGGGTGGCGGCACCGGTACTGGTGCAACGCCGGTGGTTGCCCAGGTGGCGAAGGAGCTCGGCATTCTGACGGTTGCTGTCGTGACCAAACCTTTTGTCATGGAAGGCCGCAAACGCACGCAGATTGCAGACGCTGGTATTGCGGAACTGGGCAAGTATGTTGACTCGCTGATCACGATTCCCAATGAGAAATTGTTAAGCGTGTTAGGGGGTGAAACCACATTACTGGATGCATTCCGTTCCGCAAACCAAGTTCTGCAGGGCGCTGTGCAGGGCATTGCAGAGTTGATCACCCGACCCGGGTTGATCAACGTCGATTTCGCCGATGTCCGCACGGTAATGGCTGAAATGGGAATGGCCATGATGGGCACGGGCGTCTCCTCCGGCGAAGATCGGGCACGGGAAGCGGCTGAGGCGGCCATTTCCAGTCCGCTGCTGGAAGACATCAATCTTGAGGGCGCCAACGGCATACTGGTGAACGTTACGGCCGGCATGGATCTGTCGATTGGTGAATTCCAGGAAGTTGGCATCACAATTCGGGAGTTCTCTTCTGAAGACGCTACCATCGTTATTGGTACGGTTATCGATCCGGACATGACCGACAGTATTCGCGTGACCGTGGTTGCTACCGGACTCGGACAACAGGCTGCGCAGAGTAATGCACCGATGCGCGTGGTGCGGCGACCAGCGGAACCCGCTGAGCCGAATTACCAGGGATTTGACAAGCCGACGGTCCAACGCAAGCGTGCAGTCGGCGACGGGCTCGAAGATGCAGCGCTACAGGAAGATCTGCTGGATATCCCGGCATTCCTGCGGCGACAGGCTGACTAACGCGGAACGACCAGGCGCTGCACTCACTCAGCGCATCATTCCGCGTTTCGCTCTGACCCATAAGGCCCGGTTGCGCGCCGGGCCTTATGCTGTTGATCCACTCCAAAAAAAAGCCCCTGCGGGCCTCGATTAAGGGCGTACCGCCTTAAAAGTGATGCCTAAGGATATGAATTATCAGTAAATAGGCAAATTACGATGTTGGTGGGATATGCGCAGTATGGTAATCTTCTGCGCTGTTACGGACTGTCGCTGCGGCGCGGCAACCAGGCTTGACAGGAATGATCCAGAAGGAATCCGGGGATGCTGCGACAGCGGACATTGAAAACAGCAATACGTGCAACCGGTGTCGGTCTGCACACGGGCAAAAAAGTGTACATGACGCTACGCCCGGCCGCTGAGAATGCCGGCATCACATTCCGTCGCGTTGATCTTGATGAACCAGTGGACATCCCTGCGGATCCAACCCTGGTTGGCGAGACAATGCTCGGCACGACGCTGATCAAGGACGGCGTCAAGGTTGCAACGGTTGAGCACCTGATGTCGGCACTTGCAGGCCTCGGTATCGACAACGTCAACGTTGATCTGTCGGCACCCGAAGTACCCATCATGGATGGCAGTGCCGGGCCATTTGTATTTCTGCTGCAATCAGCGGGCATTGAAGAACAGAACGCGGCAAAACGATTTATTCAAATCAAGAAAAAGATTCGTGTTGAGGACGATGACAAATGGGCTGAGCTGACGCCATTCAACGGCTTCAAAGTCAATTTTGAAATCGCGTTTAACCACCCGGTGTTTAACAAGCTGACCTGCGATGCATCCATCGACTTTTCGTCAACATCGTTTCTGAAGGAAGTCAGCCGTGCCAGGACTTTTTGCTTTCTGCGCGACGTTGAAGCACTACGGGCAAGAAACCTGACCCTTGGCGGCAGTATGGATAATGCCATCGTTCTTGATGATTATCGCATTCTCAATGAGGATGGTCTTCGGTACGCGAACGAGTTTGTTACGCACAAGATTCTGGATGCGATCGGCGACGTATACCTGCTGGGGCACAGTTTGATCGGAGAGTATTCGGCGTTCAAGTCAGGTCATGATCTGAACAATCGACTGCTGCGTGCACTTCTTGCAGATCAATCTTCTTACGAAGAAGTTACATTCAAGGACTCCAGGAAGGCGCCGATTTCCTACGCTACTCCGGTTTATGCGTAAGTAAGCGCCGGCAAGATTTCTCGGCAATAACGATTCCCTGCAAGGTCCGTTTGCGGCGCGTGATACTAGCAGGGCGAATGCTTGCTAACCACTACCCGGCAACTCGCAACATCTTTGCCAGACCGCCTTACGACTTCCATCAGCTTCTCTGCTTCAAACCGGATTTTCGATGCCCAGGCCGACGAGCTTGCAATAAGGACCAGCTCACCATCGTCCCGCAGGCTGGCTGCGCGCAAATTGACTGCCAGGTCCGGATCCAGGTCCTGCTGCAACATGGACGTTAATTCATCCATATATTGAGCAGCTTGGACCATATCGTCCAAAGCGCTGCCGCTACCGGATTTAAGCAATTTTTCGAGGCGGATAATGGGCATAGAAGTGTGACGTAATTGGCTTTTTGGCCTTATTTCAGTGACCAAGATCAAGGTTCTGCACGGCGTACCTTGTAAAAAATGGCTGCATTATGCATATTTACGCACTCGACAAGGGCATACCCGTCGAAAGCCGGGGACGCAAAACCACCGATCTAAGGAGCAAGGGCTCTAGGATAGCGGAGTTACCGACGTGACCACAGACCTGAGGCCCATAAAAATGAAGGGGCGCCAACATTGGAAGCAGGCTTTAGTGTTAAGTGGTCTTACACTGGTACCCGAATATCCAGACGAATCGCTCTGTAAGGCGTATTGAATGAATGTAGTAATCTTCGGCAACGGTTTCGGCAAACCCCGGCAAGTCAGCTTGTCAGGCAGGGCCGTTATCGCAATCGCCGCCGGCTTTGCCGCAGTACTTATCTCCGCTGCATTTGCAGGAGGCTACTGGGTTTCAGCCTATACGGGATCCGGCGTAAGCATTAGTGAAGTGGCCAACTTGAGCGAAGACCTTGATGCGCAACGCGATGCCATCAGTGTTACGCGCCAACAAACCGAAGACACCCTTGACGCATTGGCTATCCGAATCGGCCAGATGAATGCACGCGTCATTCGTATGGATGCACTCGGCAGACGACTGGTTGACATGGCCGACCTCAGTGACGGCGAGTTCGATTTCGACTCCGAGCCGGCATTTGGTGGTCCGGAAGAGCCCTACCAGACTGGCAGCGCCGTTGCAGTGCCCGAGCTGGTATCCACCATGCAGGATCTTGATGATCAGCTAACAGACCGCGAGGCACAGTTGGCGGTACTGGAAAGCATGATCATGAATCAAAACCTGAGCGACAGGGTCTATCCGCAGGGGCGGCCGGTTAAATCGGGCTGGATGTCCTCGTATTTCGGCAAGCGTACCGACCCATTCACCGGCAAATCTGCGACTCACAGAGGCGTTGATTTTGCGGGTAAGTCCGGTTCCGAGGTTATCGCCGTCGCCGACGGTGTTATCACCTGGTCATCATCACGCTATGGATATGGCGAACTGGTGGAAATAAACCATGGCAATGGGTACTCGACACGCTACGCGCACAATTCAGAAAATCTCGTCAGCGTAGGCGACGAGGTTCGCAAAGGCCAGACGGTCGCTCTGATGGGCGATACAGGGCGGGCAACAGGGCCAAATCTGCACTTTGAGGTGCTGAAAAATGGCCGGCGGGTCAACCCGGTCAAATTCATTCGCCAGGGTGCTGACTGAAGCCGCGCAAACTCTGCTTGAAAACCCCTTAATTGACATCATATTCGCTCGAAGCGCGTGCGAAGTGTGCGTGGGCGGCCGGAACTCGAACAAAATCACACTACCGGAGTCCTACACTGCCTGACACACAAATCTCGCGTGCAATATCCCGTTCAGTACGTAAAATACCCGTCTTTGTGCGCTGCCGGCGTTAGCCTGGTGACGCCAAACCCCGTTTTCTCAGGAGCCCTCTGTGGCCAATTTCATAACCCGAATATTTGGCAGCCGCAACCAGCGGTTGCTCAAACAGTACTCAAAGATCGTCACGAAGATTAACTCGCTCGAAGAGGGTCTCAAGGCTCTCGGCGACGAGGAACTTGCCAGCAAGACGGCCGAGTTCAAGCAGCGGGTTGCGGACGGGGAAACGCTAGACCAGCTTCTGCCTGAAGCATTTGCCGTGGCGAGAGAGGCCTCACTGCGGACCCTGGGAATGCGGCCATTTGATGTTCAGTTGATCGGCGGCATGGTACTGCATGACGGCAATATTGCCGAGATGCGAACGGGTGAGGGTAAGACGCTGGTAGCGACATTGCCCGCCTACCTCAACGCGTTGAGTGGGGACGGCGTACACGTCGTAACCGTCAACGAGTACCTGGCGCAACGTGATGCCGACTGGATGCGACCTGTTTACGAGTTCCTGGGTCTTACTGTGGACGTGTCGAAGAGCGGCCAGGTTCAGGATGAAAAACGTGCTTCGTATGATGCCGACATCACCTATGCGACGAACAACGAGTTGGGCTTCGACTATCTCAGGGACAACCTCGCCTTTTCCATCAATGACAAGGTACAGCGAAAGCTGAATTTTGCCATCGTCGATGAAGTCGATTCGATTCTGATTGACGAAGCGCGCACACCGCTGATTATTTCCGGCCCGGTCGACGAAAGTACGGACCTGTATCAAAAGATTAACAAGCTGGTACCGAAACTGCGGCGCCACATTGATGCCGACGAACCGACCAATTTCGATATTGTAGCGAAGCAGATCAGGCTGCTCGATGAAAACGGCGCAGAGTTGAATTACGACGCAGGTGAGGGCGATTCCCGGGAGCTGATGAGCGTTGACGAGGCAGTCGAACTGGCCGAAGCACGCGAAGCCGACGTATTACTGACAGATGCCGAAGGAGACGTGCCGGTCTGCAAGCTCGCAATACGTGGCCACTACTCGACAGATGAAAAATCAAAGCAGGCACTGGTTACCGAAGAAGGTCATCAGCGTGTCGAGGACCTGATGCGGCAGGCGGGTCTGCTTGGCGAAAATGAAAGCTTGTATGACGCAGCCAATATTCGCCTTGTGCATCACCTGAACGCTGCATTGAGGGCGCATGCGTTGTTCAGCAAGGATGTTGAATACATCGTAAAAGACGGTGAGATTGTCATCGTCGACGAATTCACGGGCCGAACAATGCCCGGTCGTCGATGGTCTGACGGTTTGCACCAGGCGATCGAAGCGAAAGAAGGGGTTAGCGTCAAGCAGGAAAACCAGACCGTCGCGTCGATCACCTTCCAGAATTATTTTCGTCTGTACAACAACCTGTCCGGCATGACCGGTACGGCAGATACAGAAGCGTTCGAGTTCCTGCAAATTTACGGTCTCGAAGTCATCGTAATTCCAACCGACAAAGAGATGGTCCGCGACGACATGGCGGATCTTGTGTACCTGACTGAATCGGACAAGTTCGATGCAATCGTTGAAGATATCTCAGATTGCCGCGAACGAGGCCAGCCGGTTCTGGTCGGCACGACCTCCATTGAGACATCAGAACTGCTGTCTGAAGTCTTGAAGAAAAAGGGCGTCAAGCACGAAGTACTGAACGCGAAACAGCACGAACGGGAGGCGATTGTCGTGCAGCAGGCGGGGCAGGCGGGCGCGATCACAATCGCAACGAACATGGCGGGCCGAGGTACTGATATCGTGCTGGGCGGCAACCTGGATGCCGAGCTGCAGGCGGCTGGCGAGGATGCTGACGGGAGCGCTATGCGTGCCGATTGGCAAATACGCCATGACGCGGTACTGCAGGCCGGTGGCCTGCATATTGTCGGTACGGAACGCCATGAGTCGAGACGCATCGACAACCAGTTGCGAGGCCGCTCCGGGCGCCAGGGCGATCCGGGATCAAGCCGATTTTACCTGGCGATGGAAGACAGCCTGATGCGGATATTCGGCGATCCGGATCGAACCAAGAACCTCCTGTCGCGGGCTGGCATGCGTGAAGGCGAGGCTATCGAGAGCAAGTTGCTGACGCGTCAGATCGAGCGCGCACAGCGCAAGGTTGAAGCGCATAACTTCGATATCCGCAAGAACCTGCTCGAATACGATGACGTTGCCAATGATCAGCGCAAGGTCGTTTATCACCAGCGTACCGAACTCATGGCTGCTGACGAAGTGAAGGACTCTATTGGGGCGATTCGGGAGGAAGTAATTTCCGAACTTGTCGCGCAGTATATTCCACCCGGAAGCCTGGAAGAACAGTGGGACCCGGATGGTTTGGCGCATTCGATCGAGCACGACTTCGGTCTTAAGCTCGATATCCCGATATGGCTGAAAGACGACAGCAAGCTAAACGAAGCTGATATCGACGAACGCTGCCTGAACGAACTGGAGGCCGCATACAGTCAGAAAGAAAATTCCATCGGCAGTCATATCATGCGCCAGTTCGAGAAAGAGGTAATGCTGAAGCAACTTGATCATCACTGGAAAGAACACCTGGGCGCGATGGATTATTTGCGGCAAGGGATTGGATTGCGCGGCTACGCACAGAAAAATCCGAAGCAGGAGTACAAGCGCGAAGCGTTCGAAATGTTCGGAGTGATGCTGGATCAGATCAAGCACGACACGATCAGCTTGTTGTCGCGGGTGCGCATTCAAAGTGAAGAAGATGTCGAGCGCATGGAGGCGCAGCGACGGGCTGCGCAGAAAATGGAATTTCAGCACGCGGAAGCATCGAGTCTTGGCCAGGGCGGCGGTGAGGGCAAGGCAGCGCCGGCAGCGGCACCTGAACCGTTTGTGCGCCACGGTCGGAAAGTGGGTCGCAACGAACCTTGTCCCTGCGGTTCGGGCAGGAAGTACAAGCAATGCCACGGACGCCTGACGTAGGGTCTTTGAAGTCAGGCCATTTGATTCGCCTGGATGTCGCCGCGGGAATTCTCGCCGACGTGCATGGGCGCGTTTTGCTTACCGAGCGCATCGGTGATGGCCCGTTTCAGGGCATGTGGGAATTTCCGGGCGGAAAAATGGCGCCAGGTGAGTCCGCAGAGTCGGCCCTGATACGCGAACTGCGCGAAGAAATCGATATCGAGGTGCGTGAGTGCGCATCGTTTATGCGTCTTGAGCACGACTACCCGGATCGGTCAGTCCGTCTGCATTTTTTCAAAGTGGAGCAGTGGAGCGGAGTTCCGGCAGGGATCGAGGGGCAGAGATTGAACTGGGTCCTGCCTGCCGAGATTGATGTCGACCTGATACTTCCCGCTGACGCACCTGTCATTGAAGCGTTGTTGGTCTAAGCGCCAGGTTTAATCGCGCCTGGATCGCTCTCGCACATCCATGTGCTCCGCGACATAAGCGCGATCGACCTTTCGAAGAGCTAGCAAATAGCGATATGAAACGGCACGTCGTGGCCGGTTTGAACCGCGCGATTATTGATGGAGGACCACTCCAGAAACCGGACCGTAAAGCGATGCTGGCTGCCACTGATCTCCGGGTACAGCGAGCAGTCATCCGCCAGAGTTACCCGTAATAGCTTGTAGCTTGTGTCTTTTTTCATGCGATGCTGGTACATGCCATTGATTGCGACTTTTTCCTGTGGCTGTGCAATCTCACGAATCAGCCACAGCAGTTCCACCACGGCGTCGCAAACGGGGCGAACAATCAACAGCCATTCTGCGAGATCTTCCTGGCGCCGGTCGATGGGCCGCCGCAGCCAGTGGCTGTACTCCGGCAGATCGAACTCGCAGGTGCCGCCGGGTATGGCGCTTCGGTGATTGATCGCACTGAGGAACTCGCTCTCTTTGAGTGGCTGCAGAAAACTGGTGCCGGCGGCATCGATGTCATTTCGACTGGCGACCAGGTTGCCGATCAGAGCATCAAGTCGCCTGCCGTCAACCTGCGGCTGGCTCTTGTACCTCTCGAGGTGGGCAATCTGGGAGTCGAGCTCTTTATGCACATCGCTGCGAATATCTCCGCGCATCAGAATGGCCATTATCTCCAGCAAGGTCGCGATAACTGCGCGCGTCGCCCAGTCTGATTCATCGTCAATGTTGTAGAGCATTTGCCGATACAGAAATTCGAGGCGCAAAAACGTGCGCATGCGCTCGCTCAGCGGTTGCTCGTATTCCGTCATACGGCGAGCGGCGCCGGGCGCTGCAGATTCGGGTGCGGTTGCTGCCATCGGGTTATTCTGCTCCAGCCGACCTTTACAGGCAAATTATGCGGGTGGTGCTGACGCGAGTGCCAGGTAGGCCTGATGGGTGTCTGCGACCTGCTGCCGGGTCAGCGCAATGTCCGAGTCGTTGCTAATGACGTCGTCTGCCAGCGCCAGCCTGTCTTCCCGACTTGATTGTGCAGTGATCATGCGGCGAGCCTGCTCTTCGGTTTCGAAGTCCCGGTCGAGCAGCCTTTCCAGCTGGCGCTCCTCGCTGCAATCCACAACCAGGATTCGATCGACCCGGTCTTTGAGCGGCGACTCGACCAGCAGAGGCACAATGATCACCTGGTACGGCCCGCCTTTCGTACGCATCTGTCTCTCGGCTTCCGCTCGAATCAGCGGGTGCAATATTCCTTCGAGCTGCAGACGTTTTTCGCTATCCGCAAATACAATGCCTCGCAAGGTACGCCTGTCCAGCTTGCCATCTGCATCCAGAACGCTGCTGCCGAACCTGTCGACGACCTGCTCGAGACCGGTGCTTCCCTTGGCAACAACGTCCCTGGCGATAATGTCTGTATCGATCAGGACCGCGCCAAGCTCGGCAAACATATTGGCGACGGTGGTCTTGCCGCTTGCGATTCCCCCGGTTAGTGCAACACGAAAGGTCCCCGACATTTAAAGACCCGGGCTCATGTAGTCGAGATAGCGGCCAACAATTTCCGGCCCATACATCATCGCGATCCAGCCCGCTGCCGCGAGATAGGGTCCGAATGGAATCGGAACGTTCCGGTCATGGCGCTTGAATACCATCAATGATATGCCCACGAGCGCCCCAACGACCGCTGACAGCATGATGACCAGCGGCAGCATCTGGTAGCCAAGCCAGGCACCGAGCGCTGCGAGGAGCTTGAAGTCACCGTAGCCCATACCCTCCTTGCCGGTTACCAGTCGAAAAAGGTGGTAGATGCTCCACAAGCTGAGATAGCCACCCAATGCGCCAGTAATGGCATCCCTGGGGTCCACAAACAATATCTTTGCGCCTGCCATCGGATGGAACAGCGCCAGGAACAGCCCGATCCACATCAATGGCAGGGCGAGCGAGTCGGGAATGATCTGGTGGTCAATATCGATCATGCTGATCGCGATCAGAGCCCATGTCAGTAGAATGGCTGCCGCGGCTTCAACGCCGAAACCGAATCGTGCGGCAACGATCGCGGTCAGTATCGCGGTGACGAGTTCGACCAGCGGGTAGCGGTTCGCTATGGCGGCCTTGCAATTGGCGCATTTGCCGCGGAGAACCAGCCAGCTGATGACCGGAATATTCTGCAACGCGCTTATTTCGTGACCACAGGACGGGCACCGTGATCGGGGTGCGATCAGGTCGAATCGTCCTTGCGGCAGGTTCTCTGCCGGTTCCGCCAGGATCTCTTCGGCCTGCTTGCGCCATTCACGCTGCATCATGACCGGCAAACGGTAGATTACGACATTAAGAAAACTGCCAATAAGTAGCGCGAGCACGAAACACGTAACGATGAAAGCGGTGGGGGAAGACGACAGTAGTTGCTGCATAGAGAATCCTGCTTACGAACTCGCCGCTCCTGCGCATCCATGCGCCCGCGACATACCGTCCATCCTTGGACATAAGGGACGGCGCCCGCAGGCGCCGCCAAGTATATCCAATTCGTTCGATGAACGACTAGATGACGGATCCCATCTTGAAGATCGGCAGGTACATAGCGATAACGAGTCCACCCACAAGTACGCCTAGGATCGACATGATCATCGGCTCCAGCAGGCTTGAGAGGTTGTCCACGGCATTGTCGACGTCTTCTTCATAGAAATCGGCGACTTTCGATGACATTTCGTCCAGCGAGCCGGCTTCCTCACCAACAGCGATCATCTGGATAACCATGTTCGGAAACAGATCCGTATTCTCCATTGCCTGTTGCAGCCGTTGTCCGGTGGCTACCTCGTCTTTCATCCGCAATACGCCAACTTCGTAAACGATATTACCGGTGGCACCGGATACCGACTCCAGTGCTTCAACCAGCGGCACGCCGGCGCTGAACATCGTTGACAGGGTTCGTGCATAACGCGCAATTGCCGCTTTTTGTATGATCGGGCCGATGATCGGGGCCTTCAGTGCCAATCGATCTAGAAAATGCCGCATCGCTCGCGAGCGTTTATGAAAGTAAAAGAATGCAGATACGGCTCCACCCGCCGCTATGGCAAGCATCCAGCCCTTGTCACGGACGAATTCCGAGAGGTCGATGATCATGCGAGTGAATGCCGGCAGGTCGGCACCGAATCCCTTAAAGAGATCTTCAAACGCGGGAATGACGAAAATCAGGAGAATGATGGTAACGACAAACGCAACCACGAGTACCGCAGCCGGGTAGGTCAATGCCTTTTTGATCTTCTTCTTGATAGCCTCGGTTTTTTCCTTGTAAGTCGCGATCTTGTCCAGCAGGGTTTCAAGTGCACCTGCCTGCTCGCCGGCCTCGACCAGGTTGACAAACAGATCGTCGAAATACAGCGGGTGTTTCGCAAGTGATTCAGCGAGTGAGCTACCGCCTTCCACCTCTGCCTTGATCGCCATTATCAGTTTCTGCATGGATGCGTTCTCGTGGCCACTGCCGACGATATCGAACGCCTGCACGAGTGGTATGCCAGCGGACAGCATGGTCGCGAGCTGCCTGCTGAAAATCGCAATGTCAGTGGTTGTTATGGCGGCCGCGCCGCTGAACAGGCCTTTGCTTTGCTTGCGTATTTTGCTGGGAACCACCCCCTGTCGCCGCAAGTCGGCGCGCACGGCAGCTTCATTCGCCGCCATACTTTTGCCCTTGATCTTCTTGCCCTTGCGATCCGTGCCTTCCCACAGAAACGGGGATTTACTCATTGTTGCCGATTCAGCCATCGTCTTACTCTTCTATTGGTCCATTTATCAGGTGAGCGTCACTCAATCGTGACCCGGTTTATTTCCTCAAGGCTGGTAATCCCTTCCTGGACTTTATTTAACCCAGCCCTGCGTAGATCGATAACCCCTTCAGTAACGGCCTGGTCGGCAATTTGCAGTGCATTGCCGCCTTCCATAATTATTCTTCCCATCACTTCGGATACTTCCATCACCTGGAAGATGCCGAGCCGGCCTTTATATCCTTCGTTACACGATTTGCAGCCAACCGGTCCGAAAATGGTCAGGCCGGCGTCCATGTCTTCTGAAGTGAAGCCCTCTTTTTCCAGGGCTTCCCGCGGTACGTCTCTGACTTCCTTGCAGTTGTCACAAAGTTTACGCGCCAGCCGTTGCGCGATGATCAGGCTGACAGAGGTCGCGATCGCATAGGGTTTCACGCCCATGTCGACCAGGCGGCTCAAGGTTCGCGGTGCGTCATTGGTATGCAAAGTTGATAAAACAAGGTGGCCGGTTTGTGCGGCTTTGATCGCGATCTCGGCGGTTTCGAGATCTCGAATCTCACCGACCATGATCACATCGGGATCCTGCCGAAGGAATGCCTTCAGCGCCGACGCAAATGTCAGGCCGACTTTCGGATTGACGTTGACCTGGTTAACGCCCGGCATATTAATCTCCGCCGGATCCTCTGCGGTTGAGATGTTGCGGTCTTCGGTGTTCAGAATGCCGAGGCCCGTGTATAACGAAACCGTTTTACCGGAGCCAGTCGGTCCGGTGACCAGGATCATTCCGTAGGGCTTTGCCAGGTGCTTCATGTACAGGTTTTTCTGCTCTTCCTCGTATCCCAGTGCATCGATACCGATATTTGCGCTGGCAGGGTCCAGAATTCGCAGCACGACTTTTTCGCCATAGAGTGTCGGGCAGGTATTAACACGAAAATCGATCGCACGATTTTTCGACAGCCGCATTTTGATGCGGCCATCCTGAGGTACGCGACGCTCGGCGATGTCCATGCGGGACATGACTTTGAGGCGCGCGCAAACTTTGTTCGAAAGTGCGACCGGTGGGCTGGCAACTTCGGACAGCACGCCATCGAGGCGTGTCCTGACCCGGAAAATCTTTTCGTAGGGCTCGAAGTGGATATCGGATGCGCCGCGTTTGATGGCGTCGAGCAGTACTTTGTTAACGAATCGGACCACCGGCGCGTCCGCGACCTCGTCATTGGCGTCATCATCCTGCTCTTCATCACCGCCCATGACGTCCAGATTTTCGAGGTCGAAATCGTCATCATCGAGCGAGGACATTGATGTGTCGACAGCCTCGAGTGCCCGGGTGATTCTCTCTTCCAGTTTCGACTGCTCCACGACCACCGGATCCACTCGCAAGCTGGTCTGGAACTTGACGTCATCGATTGCCTGGAGATTGGTCGGGTCGGAAATGCCAAGAAACAGGCGTTGGCCGCGCCGCAGCAACGGCAATACCCGGTGCTTGTTCAGGAGCTTCTGGTCGACTGCGCGCAGGCAGTCCAGGTCGATTTCTATCGCGTCGAGATCCAGCAACGGCACGCCAAATTCGTGTGACGCGGCGACAGCGATTGCACGGGAGTCCGCCAGCTCGTTCGACACTATGTAGGCGACCAGCGGTATCTTTTCTTTCCGCGCAGCCTCGGACGCTTCCTGCACATCCTCTTCAGAGATGATACCGTCCTGAACGAGCCGCCGTGGCAGGCCCGTGAGATTCGATTGAGATGCTGTTACTGCCATGCGCCGTAGGATCCCGTATCTGGCTGAATTATTCGCCCGTGGACGTCACAGTCTCACTGATCCAAAGGCACGGATCAACCGGATTTTGTGCTGTCGTTCACAGTTGGGAAATTAAATTAAGTCAAACCGGAAAAACACCCCGGAATCGTTCCGGTTTTGCCGGTTTTGCCGTATTGGCGGCAGGTACTGGGCAGGTATCGTTCTTCGACGGTGGATACCTGATAGGCCGTCGTCACTCCACCGCCGGTCAGCAACGCGGTGCCGGCAGGTGCCGGCGAGTAACCACATCGCCAGATAATGGATCCGCCAGCGGCCTGGTAGGGCGTGAGGGACAGAGTGTCACCGAAAACATCCTGGTGCACCCGGTTGCCAAATGTGACGTCGATGCGGCCGTTACTGACATTGAGCCGACTCACGTAGGCGCCACGAATATCGGCTGGATTCGGTGGCATGCCCGCCGCGGTCAGATCCGCAGGTGGAACGCCGGAATTGTTGAAGGATTCGACGATGGGTCCTTTGGCGCCACCCGCAAACGTCAGGCCCTCTGAAATTTGCGCCCTTACCGTATAGGTCTGGTAGGCGGCGACGGCGAGCGATGCCAGGATTCCAATAATCGCCACAACGATCATCAGTTCGATGAGCGTGAATCCTCGTGATTGTCGGCTCATCGTTGAAGGCCTTTGATTTGTCGACTGTTCGGTATTCATAGTTGTGGTGCCAATTCTACTGCTTCTATACTGCTCGTGTCGTTACTGTCGATCACCGCTCAAAGTGTGAACCAGAACACATTATTCGAACGCCTCGGGAGAATGTACAAAAAAAGCCCCGGGGCGAACCGGGGCTTCTTCTTCATGCATCAAGGCAAGTAGCCCTTACAGCAATCTTACGGTCGGCAAGCGGCTGGCAGATGCTTGTCTTGAATGACACCGCCGCTCAGGCATACCCACTCAATACTGCCAATGCGATCGGTAGGAGTCAGCGTAATGGATTGGCCGTTGATCAGGGCGTGCGCGTCATAACCGTAAGTAACGGTGACCAGGCCAGCAGCACCAACCAATACGTCATTAACGTACTTGCCACGGATGTTAGCAGCAGCTTCGATTCCCGCCAAAAGATTCGTAGTCGGGAAAACACCGCGATCCTGGTAGAACTCGGTGACAGCAACCTTGGCGCCGCCAGACAGGTTCAAACCTTCAGAAACCTGTGCGCGAATCGTGTAGTCCTGGTAAGCAGGAATAGCGATGGCCGCAAGAATACCGATAATCGCAACTACGATCATCAGCTCGATCAATGTAAAACCCTGTTGAACTTTCTTCATTTCTAAATCTCCATGAAATTGCTTGATTGATTCAAAATACGGCGTCTCCGCCTGTATAGTGTATAGAGCAATCCCCGTGCCAACTTTGGCGCGTATCACGTAAGTAACTGGTAGTTAACAAATTAATGGGATTTCGATGGCGCCGGGCTGGTTCCGGATTGTCGCAAAACAGTGGCAGTTGTGGTCATGACTGGTCACAAGGTGACAATTAGTGTCACATCATTCCGGTCTGCAGCCGTTTCTCAGTCGATACCGAGCTTTTTTATTCGATAGCGCAGCTGCCTGAACGTGAGTCCCAGCAATTTCGCGGCCGCGGTCTTGTTATAACGAGTCTTCTCAAGCGCATCGATGATCGCCTGGCGTTGTACGTCAACGATCTGATCGCCGAGACCGGTGGCAACTCTCGCAGCGGGTCGTTCTGCATGGTCGCTATCTTGGCGCATCGCCAGGTCGGCTGCCTTGATCACGCCGGACGTACAAAGTGTTACCGCACGCTCCAGCATGTTTTCCAGCTCCCGAACATTTCCGGGAAACGCATAGTTCAAAATTGCCGTCCTGGCTTCCGCGTCAAGCATATCTGCCGAATGGCCATGCCGCTCAAGAATATGAGCAGCCAGCAGCAGCACGTCTTCACCACGGTCTCTTAACGCAGGAACCATGAGCTCGATCACGTTAATGCGGTAATACAGGTCTTCGCGAAACTCGCCTTTGGCAACCATGTCAGACAGCTTCTTGTGGGTGGCCGACAGGAAGCGGACATTCACCGCTTCTTCCTGCGATGCGCCGACCGGGCGCACGCTTTGCTCCTGGATCACTCGCAGTAATTTGACCTGCATCGGCAATGGCAGGTCTGCAATTTCGTCCAGGAACAGCGTTCCTTCATTCGCGCTTTGCACCAGCCCGATCTTGTCATTGATGGCGCCGGTAAACGATCCTTTCCGATGGCCGAAAAACTCGCTCTCCACCAGCTCCGTCGGAATGGCACCGCAGTTGACGGGGACGAATGGGCCGTCTTTTCTCGGGCCGCTTTCGTGTACGAGCCGGGCAACGAGCTCCTTGCCCGTACCGGAGTCTCCTGAAATATGTACCGGCGCCTGGCTGCGCGCGACCCGCGTAATCATTTCGCGCAGGTTGTTCATCGGCTCGGATTCACCGAGCAAACGCGACTGGCTTTCGGGTTGCTTCTGCGTAAGTTTCAGTGCACTTTCGACGATGTTTCGCAGGTTCTGGAGATCCAGCGGCTTGGAAATAAAATCGAATGCGCCCAGCTTCAACGCCTGCACGGCTGTCTCAACATTGCCGTGAGCAGTGATCACCGCCACCGGCACCCCGGACGCGTGAGTCTGCATCCACTCCACCAGCTGCAGGCCATCGCCATCGGGCAAACGCATATCGGTGAGGCAAATATCGAAACTCTGCCTCTCAAGGCTGTTCTTGGCCGAGGTCACGTCGGCGGCCGTTATCGTTTCGATATCCATGCGTTCGAGTGTGAGCGACAGCAATTCACAGATGTCGGGTTCGTCATCAACTACGAGGGCCAGTGCTTTGCTCACTTATTCCTTCTCTCACATTTCATTGGTTGTCAACGACTTCCCATCTGTCAGGATCAGCAAACACAATTCGGAAAATACTGCCGCCGGGCGTACGCGGCTGATATACCAGCGTTGCGCGATTCAGCTCGCACAATTCCCTGGATATATAGAGTCCGAGGCCGGTGCCGCCACTACGATCGGTGAAAAATGGTTCGAATATTTTATCTATAGTGGCCGGATCAACACCGTGACCCTGGTCAAGAACTTCAAGAAAAGGCCGGCCGGTTCGCTGCATTTGCCCGGCCTGCAATTCGACCAGGATGCCGCCGGTTTCGCTCGCGTACTTGACGGCATTGTCACACAGGTTCCATAAGACCTGCCGCAGCTGCGTCGGATCCATACGCACCTCCAGGTCATCCGGTACGTCAGTCACCGCCAGCTCTCCCTCCTGCAATTCCAGCGTACGGGAAAATTCGCTGGCGAAATCCTGCAGCCAGGGTTTTAGCAGGAAGCGCTCTGATTTGCTCGATTCTCGTCGTGACAATTGAAGTACATTTTCTATGATGCCGCTGACGCGATCAGCATGTGTTCGAATGATGTCGGTCAGGCGCAGGTCATCCTGCGACAGCCCCTCAGATTCGGCCAGCAGCTGGCCCGCATGACTCATTGCCCCGACCGGGTTGCGAATCTCGTGTGCAATACTGGCGCTCAGGCGCCCGAGCGACGCAAGCTTCGATTTCTGCACACGCGCATTCATGAGGCTCGCATCTTCGAGAAACACCAGGATCGGTCCGCGACGTTCACCATCCTTGCCCAATGGAGCAAGATGCGCCTTGAGCCTGGAAGTATTGTCAGCCGCGATCATCGAAAACTCGGTGTGGGATTCGCGCGACTCCTCCTCGCGCCAGCCCGCCAGGTAGTCGGCGAGATCTTCTGCAGCATCACGAAGCGGCAATCCGTGGCAGTCGTTTGAAATACCCAGCAGCTGGGCCGCAGAGCCATTGATCAACCGGATGTTGTTATCGCTATCAACCACGACAATGCTCTCGCGCAGGTGCTGCACGATGTATTCATTGAGCTCTGAAAGGTTGGCGAGATCGACGCCACGCTGCCTCGCAAGCGCTTCGCTGACCTGCACGCGGCGTGCCAGCGGACGGGCAGCCATCGAAATGGCAAAAATAACCCCACCCAGAATACCGGCGTCATTGTAATTGCTGGTATCGCTTAGCCCGCCTATTTGCGAGAAAAACTGTTCACCAAGTATGGCTAAGGTCGCCAGCGCGGCGAAAAATCCGGGAATGCGCAGGGGCAATACCAGGCTGGCGGCGCCGACAAAAATAACCAGCAACACCCCAAGGCCACTGCTGATGCCACCGCTTGCGTGCATCAGCACGATGATCGCGGCGATATCGACCGTGACCTGTGCCACGATCAACGGCCCGGCCGATACCCAGCGATAGCGAATCGCCAGCCCGGAGATAAACGCAAACACGAGGTATCCGGCTGCGGTTGCGGAGAAAAGCGCCGGATAGCGTTCGCCGAAAAACCTGTTTTCGTCGGCGGCGAAAAACAGGGTCAGCAGCATCACTGAGAGTAACAGCCGAAATACGTTGAGCGTGCCGATCACTCGCCATGTCAGATCGGATTCGTCGATATTGAGTTGGGGCAACGACTCTTTGGCTGCCGGGGATTTTCTGACTGCTGCCACTGCCATTAGATCAGTATTTCAATTCTTCCCTGCGCGAAGTCGGATTGATCATGGGGCGATCACTAAATTCCCTGCAGATTGTAGTCGAATCCGTCATGAAAGTTTGAATTTCGGCCCATTCCGGTGTTTTTCGCGGTATTTCTCGCAATAGCGAATGCTTTGCTACAAAATACGCCGACTTTCGTGCCCGAGCTGCGCTTATCAGCGCCCAGGGCAATACCTGGATCCAAAAAAAACAGCGAAAATTAATGAATCTTCACGAATATCAATCGAAACAACTATTTGCCAAGTACGATATCCTGGTTCCGCGCGGTTTCCCGGCGGACAACCCGGACGCGGCGGTCGAGGCCGCCGAGAAAATTGGTGGCAATCTATGGGTCGTCAAGGCGCAGGTGCATGCCGGCGGACGAGGAAAGGCCGGCGGCGTCAAACTTGCCCGCACCCTCGATGAAGTCCGGCAGTATGCCAACGAAATGCTCGGCACCCAGCTCGTAACCCATCAGTCAGGACCGGAAGGCCTGCCGGTCAACATGGTTTACGTGGAAGAAGGCTCGGAGATCGAACGTGAGCTTTACCTGAGCATGCTGGTCGATCGTGATGTCAGCCGGGTCTCATTTATTGCTTCGGCTGCCGGTGGCATGGATATCGAGCAAGTGGCGCAGGATACGCCCGAGAAAATTTTCACGGTTGCCATATCGCCCGCCGCAGGGCTGCAGGCTTACCAGGCGCGGCAGCTGGCATTTGGTCTGGGCCTCGACAAGACCCAGAGTCGTCAATTTGCTGCTTTGATTAACGCCCTCTATCGCCTCTACGAGGAATGCGATGCGAGCCTGGTGGAAGTCAACCCGCTGATCGTCACCAAGGCCGGTGACGTTTTGTCACTCGATGCGAAAATAAACATCGAAGACAATGCGTTGTTTCGCCAAAAAGCGCTGCTCGAATTACGTGACGCCAGCCAGGAAGATCCCAGGGAAAGCGAAGCCGCAGAACACGATCTCAATTACGTTTCACTCGATGGCGATATCGCCTGCATGGTGAATGGTGCCGGACTGGCAATGGCAACCATGGATCTGATCAAGCTGCATGGCGGTGAGCCGGCAAACTTTCTTGATGTTGGTGGTGGCGCGACTGCCGAACGGGTATCTGCTGCATTCAAGCTAATACTGTCTAACAAGAAGGTCAGCGCTATCCTCGTCAATATATTTGGCGGCATTGTTCGATGCGACTTGATTGCCGAAGGCATTATCAGCGCGGTGAAAGAAGTTGGTGTCAGCGTGCCGGTGGTTGTGAGACTGGAAGGCACCAACGTAGACAAAGGTCGATCGTTACTGGCCGAAAGCGGCCTCGATATCATCGCGGCCAATGACCTGACAGATGCAGCGAAAAAAGTTGTCGCCGCATCGAAGAATTAAACGAGCAAGGATTTCCAGATATATGAGTATTTTGGTAAACAAGAGCAGCAGGATTGTCTGCCAGGGCATCACCGGCAATCAGGGCTCTTTTCATACAGAACAGTGCATTGATTACGGTACTAACGTAGTTGCAGGCGTAACGCCGAATCGCGGTGGTGAAACTCATCTTGGCGTGCCGGTATATAACACCATGCGCGAGGCCGTCGCGGAAACCGGCGCAGATGTCAGCATGATCTACGTGCCGGCACCGTTTGCCGCGGACGCAATTCTGGAAGCAGCCGATTCAGGGGTAGCACTGGTTGTCTGCATCACGGAAGGTATTCCTGTGCTGGATATGGTGCGAGTAAAAGCGGCTCTCGGAGACAGCGATTGCCGCCTGATCGGCCCGAACTGTCCAGGCATCATCACCCCCGATGAGTGCAAAATCGGCATCATGCCGGGCTTCATTCATCAAAAGGGTCGTATCGGCGTCATCTCACGTTCTGGCACGCTGACTTACGAGGCGGTTTATCAAACGACGCAAAATGGCCTTGGCCAAAGTACCTGTATCGGTATTGGCGGGGATCCTGTACGCGGCATGAACTTCATCGACTGTCTTGAGCTGTTCCAGACAGATCCGGACACCGATGGCGTTGTTATGGTTGGCGAAATTGGCGGCACCGACGAAGAGGCGGCCGCCGAATTCATACAATCCGAAGTGACGAAACCGGTTGTTGCCTATATTGCCGGTGTCACGGCGCCCCCGGGCAAGCGCATGGGGCACGCTGGCGCGATCGTTGCCGGTGGCAAAGGCACGGCTGAAGACAAGTTCAAAGCACTGGATAAAGCAGGCGCCGCAACTGTTCGTTCTCCGGCCGAATTAGGTAGTACCATGATGGAGCTTCTGTCCAATTAACAGGAGGCGCTAACGCGCAGCCGACCAGGCTGCAAAGCCGACATGAATAATACCGTCACCGTTGCACTGGCTCAGCTCGACCTGGTTGTCGGCGACGTGCGCGGTAATGCTGACAGAATCATCGAGTACGCCGATCGCGCGCGCAATGAAATGCGGGCCGACCTCGTGGTTTTTCCTGAGCTGAGTGTTTGCGGCTACCCGCCGGAAGACTTGCTGTTTCACTCAGGGTTGCGTCGCAGGGTTGATGAAGCGCTTGTCCGGATTCGCGATTCTGTTCGCGACATTGCGGTTTTGATCGGCTTTCCCGAGTATCACGAAGACGATATTTTCAACAGCTGTGCCGTGTTCAGGGATGGTCAGCAACTGGCGCATTACCGCAAACAGATTCTTCCCAACTACCGTGTATTCGATGAAGTGCGCTACTTCACGCCGGGCAAGCAGGCGTCCGTTTTTTCACTGAACGGCATTCGAATCGGGCTGAATATCTGCGAGGACGTATGGCAGCCGGGCCCTGCCCAGATGGCACGAGCCGCTGGTGCGGAGGTCATCGTCGCGATCAATGGATCACCCTATGAGCTTGGCAGTCAGGAGCAACGTGAGACAGTCATGCATGACCGAATTCAGTCGGTCGGTATCCCAGCCATCTATTTGAATATGGTCGGTGGTCAGGATGAGCTGGTGTTCGACGGTGGGTCGTTCGTTATGGACGCGCAGGGCGAAGTGGTTTTCAGGGCGCCGCCGTTCGTCGAGGGCCTGTACGCAATAGAACTGGCCGCGGCCGCCTCCGGCGTAAGGCCTGCGAGCGCGAACATTGAACCTCCGCTCCCTGAGGTAGAAAGCGTCTACCAGGCACTGGTTTGCGGCACCCGGGACTACGTAAGCAAACACGGGTTTCCGGGCGTTATTCTAGGCCTGTCGGGTGGTATCGATTCCGCATTAATTCTCGCCATTGCCTGCGACGCCATCGGCGTGGACAAGGTCAGGGCTCTGATGATGCCGTTTCGCTATACCAGCAACATGAGCCAGGAGGATGCGGCCAAGCAGGTTGAGGCGCTCGGCGTACAGTACGACGTAATTCCCATCGAGCCGATGTACGAAGCAACCATCGGATTGTTGAAAGAACTGTTCGCAGGTAAGGAAGAGGATGTCACCGAGGAAAATATCCAGGCCAGATGTCGCGGTCTCCTGCTGATGGCCGTATCCAACAAGACGGGTCGCATGTTGCTGACGACCGGCAACAAGAGTGAGATGGCGGTGGGCTATGCCACGCTTTATGGAGACATGGCCGGAGGATTTGCGCCGATCAAGGATTGCAGCAAGACGCTTGTCTATCGTCTTGCACGATACCGCAATAGCGTCAGCGAGATCATTCCCGAAAGGGTACTCAATCGTGCGCCATCAGCTGAATTACGTCCGGACCAGAAAGACAGTGATTCCCTACCCAGCTACGACATTCTGGATCCGATTCTCGAGGCATTTATCGAAGAAGATCTGTCAGTCGAAGAGATCACCGCAAGAGGATTCGATCGCGACGTCATCATTCGCATTCTGGAAATGGTCAAACTCAGTGAGTACAAAAGGCGCCAAGCGCCACCGGGAATACGCATCAGTAGCCGGGCATTTGGCAGGGACTGGCGTTATCCCATTACGTCAGGATATACCTTCCCGGAGTAGGTTAGTTCGCCGCCGTCTGGGTGTTCTCCTCAGTCGCTCGGACATAGTCCTAGTTAGCGGACATCTGGGTGTTCTTTTCGAGTACCCGGCGGGTGTCCTCGGCCAGTTCGTGCATGCCGAGGCCTTCATAAGCCTCGATCATGATCAAGAGCGAGTCCCGATTGCCCGCGGCACCGTTGTATTGTTCCAGCGAGCCCTTCGCGCGGTTAAGCGCTGCGACGAAGGCACCGATTTTGATGTAGTAACGCGCGACTGCGTTTTCGTAGGCAGCAAGCCGGTTTTTCAAATAAACCATACGCTGTCGGGCATCCTCAGCATACTCGCTGGCAGGATAGCGTTGCACGAGTCGGCTGAAGATTGAGAACGCAAGGTCGGCATCTTGAGGCGGGCGACCTTCCGTGTTTTTCTTGAACCGTCGTACCAGGAACCCTGGCTCTTTCTCGAAATAGGCCAGGCCCTGAATATAAAGTGCGTAGTCAACGCGCGGATGGGTCGGGTTTTCCCTGAGAAACTGTTCGGCCATGTCGATCGCTTGTTCCTGCTGATCACTCATGTAGTAGGCATACATCAGTTCCAGCTGAATCTGCTTGCTGATATCACTAAATGGAAAACGCGCCCGCAGCATTTCAAAAATCTGAATGGCACTACGGTAGTTGCCGTTTTCCATCGACGATTGGGCTTTCTCGTAGGCCCTCGTGACGTCACGGACCAGCGCGTCATCCTCGTTTTGACCTGCGCAGCCCGCGAGCATCGCAGCGACAAGTAACCCGGAAATCAATGCGCGCAAGGAGGTGTGGGGGCGGCTGCGCCGACCGCCAGAAACTGGTGGGATTATTGGTGAAATTGACAAATAACTCATGGTCTTCATTCTATTTGCGCCAGGCCGCAACTTGCGCGCCCGATCGACCGACTTGTACGAGCCGAATCGGCAAGTATACCGTAAACTCAAGGCTGGCTTCATGCCCGTACCGGTCGCGACAAAATAATGAGTGATGATTCAAAAGCAGAAGTTCTCAGTGAGGCGGTTCCCGACCAACTTGCCGGTAAGCGGTTGGACAAGGCGCTGGCGCAGATGTTTCCGCAGTATTCCAGGAGCCGACTGAAAAGCTGGATTCTACAGGGTCAGGTGACCGTCGACGGTGACGTGATCCGCCCGAGAGACGCGGTCGCTGGTGGTTCGATGGTCATGCTGACGCCGCTCGCGGAAGTCGCTCTCAGAAGTGTGCCGGAGCCAATGGATCTGCAAATCGCCTGCGAGGACGACGATTTACTGGTGATAGTAAAGCCTGCCGGCCTGGTGGTGCATCCCGGGGCTGGCAATCAGCGGGGCACCTTGATGAACGGGCTTTTGGCCTATGCGCCGCAATTGGAAGAGTTGCCGCGGGCCGGTATCGTGCATCGCCTGGACAAGGACACGAGCGGGCTTCTCCTCGTTGGCAAGACCCTTGAGGCGCATACCGCGCTGGTACGGCAGCTCGCCGAACGGGAAATTTCACGTCACTACCTGGCCATTTGCAATGGCGTCCTGACCGGGGGTGGGACTATTAATGAACCGATCGGGCGGCATCCCGTTGACCGGCTCAGGATGCACGTGTCGAGCAGTGGCAAACCGGCGGTGACTCATTACCGGGTGCTGCAGCGATTTGCGGCACACACTTATATAAGTGTGAAGCTCGAAACCGGCCGGACACACCAGATTCGCGTGCACTTTGCTCATCGGCGACACGCTTTACTGGGCGATCAGACCTACGGCGGCCGTCTTGCCATGCCCGCTGGTGCGAGCAGTGAAGTTCAGGAAATATTGCGGCGCTTCAAACGCCAGGCTTTGCACGCCGAGAAATTATCGTTCGCGCACCCCGGCAGCGGTGAATCTGTCTCTGTACAGGCAGATCCGCCGCCGGACTTCAAAGAATTGCTGGACGTCTTAAAGCGCGCAACATGAGTATGGTCTGGATTGATGCCGACTGGCCGGCGCCGCCAAATGTCCGTGCGGGGACAACATTGCGACGGGGAGGAGTGAGCAAAAACGCCTTCAAATCTCTCAATCTTGGCGCGCACGTGTCGGACGATTCTGCGGCGGTGATCGAAAACAGGCGGCGATTTGCGGCTGATGGCAGTTTGCCGTCAGAGCCTCGGTGGCTGCACCAGATCCACGGTGTAAACGTGGTGACCGGTGCACCACTGCAGCCGGATCCCGGCACCGACGCAATGATCATGCGGGAAACAAATACCGTATGTGCGGTCCTGACGGCTGATTGTCTGCCGATCGTGTTTGCCGCGACGGATGGCAGCGAAGTCGCTGTTGCGCATGCCGGCTGGCGGGGCCTAAGCAACGGAATTCTCGAAGCGACCGTCGCCGGAATGCAGGCGAGGCCGGCCGATATTCTGGCGTGGCTCGGTCCGGCGATATCTCAGCCAGCGTTCGAGGTCGGTGCCGAAGTACGTGACCGGTTTGTCGCGCATCAGGCCGTCGCCGCCACGCACTTTGTCGCGAATGCGCGCGGGCGCTTCCAGGCAGATCTTTATGGCCTGGCAAGACAGCGGCTGTCCGCGATTGGCGTTCGCGGGGTATACGGCGGCGACCGCTGTACGCATGGTGAGCCGGAGGACTTTTTCTCATATCGCCGCGACGGCCAGTGCGGTCGCATGGCCACCTTTATTTATCGCGCTGTAACTGCTTGAAATAAGACGATCTGGCGCAATTTATAGCGCAATTCCAATTTCCCGGTAAGGGCATACAGTCATGCGAATGGACAAACTGACGAGCAAATTTCAAATGGCACTGGCCGACGCCCAATCGCTCGCGATTGGGCAGGATCATCAATTCATCGAGCCGGTCCACGTGATGGTCGCACTGCTGGATCAGCAGGGCAGCACGGTGCGCGGATTGCTGACCAAATCAGGGGTCAACGTCAATCTGTTGAGATCGCAGCTTGGTGAGGCGCTGGATCGCCTGGCGCGCGTCGAAGGCGCGGGCGGTGAGGTGCATATGGGCAACGATCTGAACAAACTGCTGAACCTGACTGACAAGCTGGCGCAGGACCGGGACGACCAGTACATATCCAGTGAGTTGTTCGTCCTGGCCGCTCTGGACGGCAAGTCGCCTCTATCAAAAGTACTGGAGCAGGCCGGCGCGGTGCGTGGCGCGGTCGAAAATGCCATTGACGATCTGCGCGGTGGCCAGAAGGTCAATGATCCCAACGCCGAAGACACCCGGCAGGCACTCGAGAAATATACGATCGACCTGACCGAGTTAGCGGAGCAGGGCAAGCTCGACCCGATTATCGGGCGAGACGACGAGATTCGTCGCACGATCCAGATCCTGCAACGGCGCACCAAGAACAACCCCGTATTGATCGGCGAGCCCGGCGTCGGCAAGACCGCAATCATCGAAGGTCTTGCGCAAAGAATCGTTAATAACGAGATTCCGGAAGGGCTGCGCAACAAGCGCATTCTTTCGCTGGATATGGGCTCGCTTATCGCGGGCGCAAAGTTTCGTGGTGAATTTGAAGAGCGACTAAAGGCAGTCCTGAATGACCTGTCGAAACAGGAAGGTCAGATCATCCTGTTTATCGATGAACTACACACCGTGGTTGGTGCCGGCAAGGCAGAGGGATCCATGGATGCAGGCAATATGCTCAAGCCCGCACTTGCGCGCGGCGAATTGCATTGCGTCGGCGCCACCACGCTTGACGAATACCGGCAACACCTGGAAAAGGATGCTGCGCTTGAGCGTCGTTTCCAGAAAGTTCTGATCGAAGAGCCGACGGTCGAAGATACGATCGCGATATTGCGTGGCCTGAAAGAACGCTACGAGGTGCACCATGGGGTCGAGATTACCGACCCGGCCATCGTTGCAGCTGCGACGCTGTCGCATCGATATATCAGTGATCGCCAGCTTCCGGACAAGGCCATCGATCTTATTGACGAGGCGGCATCCAAGATTCGAATTGAGATCGACTCGAAACCGGAAGAGATGGATCGTCTCGAGCGTCGAATCATTCAGCTCAAGATTGAACGCGAGGCGCTGAAAAAAGAATCCGACGACGCGTCGAAAAAGCGCCTTGGAGACCTGCAAGGGCAGCTGGAGACCTTTGAGAAGGAATTCTCTGACCTTGAAGAAGTCTGGAAGTCGGAAAAAGCCGCGATGCAGGGTACGACACATATTAAAGAGGAGCTGGAGCGCACAAGGCTGGAGATGGAAACCGCACGTCGTGCGAATGACCTGACGCGTATGTCAGAACTTCAGTACGGAAAGATACCGGAGCTTGAAAATCAACTGGAGGACGCACTCAAGGCAGAAGTCAGCGAAACAACGCTGCTGCGCAACAACGTAACCGATGAAGAGGTTGCCGAGATCGTGTCGAAGTGGACCGGTATTCCGGTATCCAAAATGCTGGAAGGCGAAAAAGACAAGTTGCTGCAGATGGAAGAGATCGTGCGCGAGCGGGTAGTCGGACAGGACGAGGCCTTAACGGTGGTCGCAAACGCGATCAGGCGGTCACGTGCCGGTTTATCCGATCCCAAGCGGCCTATCGGGTCATTCCTCTTTCTCGGGCCCACCGGTGTGGGCAAAACGGAGCTGACGAAGGCACTGGCGAATTTCATGTTCGATACGGATGAGGCGATGGTGCGCCTCGATATGTCCGAGTTTATGGAGAAGCACTCGGTGTCACGGCTGATCGGTGCGCCCCCGGGCTATGTTGGTTACGACCAGGGTGGCTACCTGACCGAAGCGGTTCGGCGCCGGCCTTATTCTGTGATCTTGCTGGATGAAGTGGAGAAGGCGCATCCCGACGTGTTCAACGTGCTGTTGCAGGTGCTCGATGACGGCCGCCTGACCGATGGTCACGGCAGGACAGTCGATTTTCGCAACTGCGTCATTGTCATGACCTCCAATCTGGGTTCCCAGCGCATTCAGGAGCTGGCAGGCGAGGACAATTACGAAGCGATGAAATCGTCAGTCATGGAAGTCGTTTCACAGCATTTCCGGCCGGAGTTTATCAACCGGATTGACGACGTCGTTGTATTCCATCCGCTGGGCCGCGAGCACATTCGCAAGATTGTCGATATTCAGCTTGGCTACCTGCACGGTCGCCTGGCAGAGCGTGAGATGACGATCGTGCTCACGGATGCTGCGAGAGACAGGCTTGCCGAAGCCGGATTCGACCCGGTTTATGGGGCGCGTCCGTTGAAGCGTGCGATCCAACAGCAGGTCGAAAACCCGCTGGCGCAGGAGATCCTGCAGGGCAGGTTCAAGCCGGGAGACACAATTGAAGTCGGTATCGACGCAGACCACCTTGAGTTTCGGAACGCCGCCTAAGGCGTAATTACACTATAATCCGGAAATCGCGCAGATCCCTGCGCGATTTTTGCCTGAATTTGGAGAAATGCATGCCGATTTACGAGTATGCCTGCAAGAAGTGCGGCCACACGCTGGATGCACTGCAAAAAATGAGCGACGATCCGTTGGTGGATTGCCCGGAATGTGGCGAAGCACAACTGAAGCGGCTGATTTCGGCACCGCGGTTCAGGCTCAAGGGCAAGGGCTGGTACGAGACGGACTTCAAGACAGGCAATCAGCGAAACCTGTTATCCAGCGACGCCGAGCCGGCAAAGAAGGACAAGGGTGACAGCAAGGCGGATAAGAAGTCGGCTGACAGTAAATCGAAGAGTGAGTCGGGCACGAAGACTTCATCGACCAAGAGCAAACCCGCGAGCAAGAGTTCTGACTAAGGCATTATGAAAAGATTACGCAGATATTTGATAGCTGGAATTCTCGTATGGGTGCCATTGGGCGTCACCTTTATGCTGCTAAAGCTGGTGAGTGGCCAGGTCGACAAAACACTAACGTTTATTCCTGAGAATTATCGGCCGGAAGTCCTGCTTGGAGTCAATATCCCAGGCTTGTGGGGCATGATTCTGACGATTCTTATTTTGCTGATCACTGGCGTGTTCACGGCGAACTTTGTGGGCCGAAGCCTGGTCAACTGGTGGGAGTCGATTCTGGAGCGAATCCCGGTCGTGCGCTCGATCTACTCTGCCGCCAAGAATTTTGCTGAGGTCGTATTCTCCGACTCAAGCCAGTCGTTCAAGAAAGTATTGCTGATCGAATATCCTCGCAGAGGGGTTTACAGCCTCGCGTTTCAGACCTCCACCAATCTTGGCGAGATCCAGGGGCGAACCGGCGTGGATGTCGTGTGTACGTTTGTGCCAACCACGCCGAATCCGACCTCCGGCTTAATCATCATGGTGCCGAAGAAAGATGTCATCGAGCTGGACATGGAAGTGGACGAGGCGCTGAAGATGATTATTTCGCTGGGTGTCGTGGTGCCGCAATGGAAAAATGATCGACTCGGCGAGCTGCCACTGAAAATGCCGGCCGCCGAACCTGCAACGGGTGATCCGGAGACCAGCGACTGACCGACGTTTTTTATCGCGGCTTCCAGCCGCGGCAAGTTCGGGTTCCCGTGCGACCCGTAGGAGCGGCTTCCAGCCGCGATAAACAACCAAAATAGCGTCCCGGCACGCTTGCAGTCCCCTGGGTCAGGTCGTACCATGCCGCCCTCATTTTCAACGCCCGCCGGGGCACACGGATCCAGCCATGCGCAGCCATTATTGCGGACAAATTGACGAAAAACTGATCGGGCAGGAAGTGTCCGTCACGGGCTGGGTACATCGCCGGCGCGACCATGGTGGCGTAATATTCGTTGATCTGCGTGATCGTGAGGGATTGCTGCAGATCGTATTTGATCCTGATCGGCCGGAAATTTTCAGCGAAGCCGAGCGCATCCGCGGCGAGTTCGTGCTGGCAGTCAAGGGCAAAGTACGGCAGCGCCCGGAAGGCACCATTAACCCGAACATGCCGACAGGGCAGATCGAAGTCCTGGCGGAAGAACTGGTTACGCTGAACGACTCGGCAACGCCCCCGTTCCACCACGACGAGCACGCCAACGAAGAATTACGTCTCAAGTACCGGTATCTCGACCTGCGGCGCGAAAACATGCTCGGCAACCTGCGTCTGCGCCACCAGGTGACGCGAGCGCTTAGAAATTTCCTCGATGACTCGGGATTCATCGATGTAGAAACGCCGATGCTGACGCGTGCGACGCCTGAAGGTGCACGCGATTACATCGTGCCGAGCCGAACACATCCCGGAAAGTTTTTCGCACTGCCGCAGTCGCCGCAGATATTCAAACAGCTCCTGATGATGTCCGGGCTGGATCGCTATTACCAAATCGTGCGTTGCTTCCGCGATGAGGACTTGCGGGCTGACCGGCAGCCGGAATTCACTCAGCTCGATGTTGAAATGAGTTTCGTCGATGAGGAGGCCGTCATGAGTACGATGGAGGATCTTCTACGGCGGTTGTTCAAAGACGTAATGGATGTTGAGCTGCCAGCGCCGTTCCCACGTATGGATTATGCAGAGGCCATGCAGCGTTTCGGATCCGACAAGCCGGACTTAAGAATCCCGCTCGAACTCATCGAGGTCTCGGACCTGATGGCATCGGTCGAATTCAAGGTTTTCGCAGGACCTGCAAAGGATCCGGAAGGCAGGGTTGCGGCACTTCGCCTGCCCGGCGGCAGTGAGCTCAGCCGAAAAGACATTGATGATTATACCGCATTCGTCGGACGCTACGGAGCGAAGGGTCTGGCCTATATCAAGGTCAATGATGCGGCTGCAGGGCGCGAAGGTCTGCAGTCTCCAATCCTGAAATTCCTGCCAGACGACGCCGTAGGGGAAATCATGAAGCGTACCGGGGCAGAAAGCGGCGACCTGGTATTTTTCGGTGCCGACAACGCTCAGGTCGTAAACGATGCGCTGGGTGCGCTGCGAGTAAAGCTGGGTGAAGATCGCGGCATGGTCGCCGAGGGATGGCAGCCGCTCTGGGTGGTTGATTTTCCGATGTTCGAGAAGGACAAGCACAGCAAACGGTGGACCTCCCTGCATCATCCATTTACCGCTCCTGCGACCGACGACCCCGCGGCGCTGCAGGCCGATCCGGGAAACGGTCTGTCACGTGCCTATGACATAGTGCTGAACGGGTCCGAGATTGGTGGCGGCTCCATTCGTATTCACAATCAACAGATGCAGGCTGCCGTGTTTGATGTGCTTGGCATCAGCAAAGAAGAGGCAGAAGAGAAGTTTGGTTTCCTCCTGCGCGCACTGGAATTCGGTTGTCCACCGCATGGCGGAATCGCGTTCGGCATTGATCGGCTGGTAATGCTGATGGCGGGCGCGGATAGTATTCGGGATGTCATCGCATTCCCGAAGACGCAAACTGCGAGCTGCCCGTTAACCAATGCCCCGAGTGCGGTTTCTGCGGAGCAATTGAAAGAAACCGGTATTCGCCTGCGCGCACCGCGTACTGAGTGATTTAGGATTTGCAACTGTAGTGTCGAATCACCGCCGACCTGAATCCGTGCTGGTGGTGGTATTTACCGAGGCTGGCGATGTGCTATTGCTAAAGCGTTCGCAGCCGTTTGAATTCTGGCAATCAGTCACCGGCAGTCTTCGCGCCGATGAATCCCACGCCGCCGCCGCCAAGCGAGAGTTACGTGAAGAAACCGGGCTGACCGATGAGGGCACACTGATTTATACCGGCATCAGCCGGCAGTTCGCTATCGATCCGCGCTGGCGTAACCGCTTCGCACCCGGGACCGTTGAGAATGTCGAATACGAGTACCAATATCGCATGGCAGACAGCTTGTCTGTTTCGTTGTCTGATGATGAACACTCGGAGAGCGAGTGGCTGCCTGTCGATGAGGCCGCGGATCGCGTTTGGTCCTGGACCAATAAAGAGGCGCTACAGCAAATAATGGTGATCTTGTGAGCGATGAGGAAGTCGTATATGTGCACGGCATGTGGATGCCGGGCGAGGAAATGCTGTACGTAAAACATCACCTCGAAACGCAGCACGGCTTTACCGGGCATTTGTTCAGATACCATTCTGTGCGCGGAACACTGGACGAAAACGCGGAGCTTCTGGCTGAATTTGTCGCGGAAATCGAGGCCGGCGAAATTCACCTGGTCGGGCACAGCCTGGGCGGTGTGCTGGCCTTACGTATGCTGTCGCTGAATCCGGACGCGAAACCCGGGCGCATTGTCTGCCTGGGATCTCCTCTAAATGGTTCGCGTGCGGCAGAAATTCTCCATCAGACGGAATGGGGTAATGCGGTTCTCGGCAATACCATCGGCGATGGCGTCGTTCGCGAGGCTGCCAACGAATGGGCAGGCACTGTCCTGAAAGAACGTGAGGTCGGCAGTATTGCTGGTACCACGCCGGTGGGCCTTGGCCGCCTGGTCGCTAAATTCAAAGAAGCCAATGATGGCACCGTGGCCGTGGCTGAAACGGAACTGCCGGGACTGAAAGACCACATCAGCCTGCCGCATAGCCACTCATCGATGGTGGTGTCTCACGAGGTCGCAGACCAGGTGGCGGCATTTCTGCAGCACGGCGAATTTCTCCGGGATGCCTAGTGTCGTCGTTCGCCTGTCTGGGCTTATCGCGCCTGGGAGGCGCTCCTACGAGACATAAATTGGCCCCGCAGGAGCGGCTTCCAGCCGCGATCAATTTCGCTACTCGCGCGACAATTTCTTCAAGGTGTATAACTGTTCCAGCGCCTCGCGCGGCGACAGCCCGTCCGGATCGATATCATCCAGCGCATCCTGCAGCGGATCTTCCGGCGGCTCTTCCGTAACATTCAGTTCGAGCATTCCTTGTGGGCTGTCCGCGGACTGCTGTGCCTGCAGCGTCGCCATGTAACTTTTCGCTCGTCGAATAACCCTGGGTGGCACGCCGGCCAGCGCCGCAACCTGCAAGCCGTAACTGCGATTCGCGGGTCCTGGTTTGACCGCGTGCAGGAACACAAGCTGGTTTTTATGTTCGGTGGCGTCAAGGTGAACATTCTTGCAGTCTGGAATTTCAGTGGCGAGCGCCGTCAGTTCAAAATAGTGCGTGGCAAACAACGTAAACGCCCGCACTTTCTCGCCCATGAAATGTGCGGCTGCCCAGGCCAGTGACAAGCCGTCAAATGTGCTGGTGCCCCGACCGATCTCGTCCATCAGTACCAGGCTGTGACTGGTGGCGTTGTTCAGGATAGTGGCGGTCTCGGTCATCTCGACCATGAATGTCGAACGGCCTCCGGCAAGATCGTCGGACGCGCCTATGCGGGTGAAAATCCGGTCGATCGGCCCGATGCGCAGACTGTCCGCGGGAACATAACTGCCAATATGAGCCAGTATGGTTATCAGCGCCGCCTGGCGCATATAGGTGGATTTGCCGCCCATGTTCGGCCCGGTGATGACCAGCAGGCGTTCTTTCTCATTCATGGAAAGGTCGTTGGCGACAAAGGGAATATCGATAACCTGTTCGACGACAAGATGCCGGCCACCCCGAATCTCGATACACGGATCCCGGGCCAGTGACGGCTTGGTCAGCTTCAGTGCGACTGCGCGTTCCGCGAAACAAGCGATGACATCGAGTTCGGCGATGCCCGACGCGGTCGATTGCAGGGCAGCAAGGACCAGGAGCAGTTTTTCGATCAATTCATCGTACAGGTACTTCTCACGCGCAAGCGCACGTTCCCGCGCGCTCAGAACCTTGTCTTCAAAACTCTTTAGCTCCGGTGTGATGTAGCGTTCGGCACCTTTCAATGTCTGGCGACGAACGTAGTCCACCGGCGCCTTGTGCGCCTGTCCTTTGCTTATTTCGATGTAATAACCGTGGACGCGGTTATATCCGAGCTTCAAAGTCGATATGCCCGTGCGCTCTTTCTCACGCGCTTCGAGATCCAGCAAAAACTGATCCGCGTTACTTGCAATACCTCGCAGTTCATCAAGCTCTTCATCATAGCCCGGTGCGATGACACCGCCGTCCCGAATAAGCATTGGCGGGTTGTCGATTAGCGCTTTTTGCAGCAGGTCGCGCTGCACCGGATGATCCTGTATCTGTTTTGAAAGCACTGCCAGCAGTGGTGAGTCGCGGTCTTTTAGTGATGCCCGTAAATCCGGCAGCCGCGACAGTGCTTCTGCTAGCTGTCGCAGATCGCGTGGGCGGGCCGACTTCAATGCCACGCGTGACAGGATTCGTTCAATATCGCCGATACCGTGCAGTGCCGCCTGCAGAGCGTCGGTCAGGCGGGCCTCGATCAGCGTCTCTATGCCCTGGTAGCGCGCTTTCAGTTTCTCCTGGTCGCACAGCGGCCGTTGTATCCATCGCTTGAGCATGCGGCTGCCCATCGGGCTCTGGCACCGGTCCATGACACCGGCAAGCGTAAGATCATCGTGCCCGGTCAGGCTGTGTTCGAGCTCAAGATTGCGTCGCGTTGGTCCATCCATGATGACGGCATCGTCGCTCAGTTCGACGGTGATGGATTGCAAATGCGGCAAAGCAATCTTCTGCGTGTCATTGACGTATTGAAACAACGCGCCCGCTGCCGCCACTCCGCGCGGGAAATCATCGCAACCAAAGCCACTCAGGTCCCTGGTTTGAAATTGCGAGCAAAGAAGACGTGTCGCGCTGTCCAGGTCGAAATGCCACGGGGGTCGTGCTGTAGTCCGGATATTGTCATGGCGGATCTCATCGAGATTCTGGTCCTCGCCGATAATCAGCTCCGCGGGCCGCAATCTTTCAAGCTCCGCCGCAAGAGCATCCTTGCCGCTTACTTCTGTCATTCGGAAACGGCCGCCCGCCAGATCCAGCCATGCGAGGCCAACGGCTTGTTTGTCCATAAAAACGGCGGCGACCAGGTTGTCCCGGTGCGCAGATAGCAGTGCCTCGTCCGTCAGCGTGCCAGGTGTGACGACCCGCATAACTTTACGTTCAACCGGACCTTTGCTGGTGGCCGGATCTCCGACCTGTTCGCAGATCGCAACGGACTCGCCTTTTCGAACCAGTTTGGCGAGGTAGCCTTCGGCTGCGTGGTAGGGCACGCCGGCCATCGGAATCGCATTGCCGCCGGATTTGCCGCGGGCGGTCAGCGTGATATCGAGTAGTGCGGCCGCGCGTTTCGCGTCGTCATGAAAGAGCTCATAAAAATCACCCATGCGGTAGAACAACAGCATGTCCGGGTATTCACTCTTGATGCGCATGTACTGCTGCATCATCGGCGTGTGCACGGGTGTGACCTGGGCGCTCATTTCTCTATTCTTATTCGAATTATTCGGAGGCATGCCATGCTAGCCTCTGGATCGCATCAAGTCGATGGCTGAGGTAGGCTCGTAGTCCCAATGAAAGTGGTGCACATTGAAACCGGTCGCCACCTGTATGGAGGCGCCCAGCAGGTGATCTACCTGGTTCGCGGCCTGCAGAGTCGCGGCATGGAAAACACCATTGTGTGCCCACCTGGGACTGCAATCGATGCAGCCGCGCGGCAGCAGCACCTGCCAATCCATAATATCGACTGTGGTGGTGATCTCGATCTCCGTTTCATGCTCCACTTGCGAAGTTACCTGGCTGAAGTACATCCCGATGTTGTGCATTGCCACAGCCGGCGCGGCGCGGATTTCATGGGCAGCCGGGCAGCGCGGTCAGCAGGAGTTCCTGCAATATTGTCGAGACGAGTCGACAGCCCGGAAAACAGGTATATCGCTCAACTCCGCTACTCACCATTTCGAAAAATAATCGCTATCTCGGACAACGTAGCCGCAAGCTTGCGCGAATCGGCAGTCAATGTTGATCGTATAGTGAAGATCCGCAGCGCGGTCGATTCAGAAGCAGTCGCGCATCCGCTACAGCGGGAAATATGGCTGCGAGACTTCGGTCTTCCGCAAGACGGTGTTGTCGCCGTCATCGCGGCTCAGTTCATCGAACGCAAGGGGCACCGCTATATGCTGCAGGCGATGCCTGGTATTTGCAGCGCGCATCCGAATTTTCGCCTGATCCTGTTTGGCGAAGGACCACTTGAAACGGCACTACGGGAGCAGGTGGTACAATTGGGTGTCGGGGACTACGTTCAGTTTGCAGGTTTTCGCGATGATATCGATCGCTTGCTGGGCTGTGCAGACATGCTGATTCACCCGGCGCTGAAAGAAGGGCTCGGTGTATCCATGCTCAAGGCCGCTGCCGCCGGTCTGCCCGTCGTAGCATTTGACGTCGCCGGCGCACAGGAGGCAGTGGTTCAGAACCGGACAGGGTTGCTTGTAAGAACCGCAGACGAAAAAGCTCTGTTGCAAGCAGTGATGCACCTGATAGAGAATCCGTCCGAGCGCAGGAATCTTGGCTCTGCCGGCAAGACCAGGATGCGTGAGTCATTTTCGATTGATGAGATGGTAGACAGGCATATCGGTGTGTATGAGTCGATAGTAAACGGGCGCTGATGAGCAACGATGACACGATCGAAGAGTTATCGTCGGCGCTGGTGTCGGAGTTGCTGAGTGCAGGAAAAAGCATCTCTACGGCGGAGTCGTGCACGGGCGGCTGGATCGCCAAGTCGATTACCGACGTTGCGGGTAGCTCGGCTTGTTTCGCATACGGCATCGTGAGTTATTCGAACGGTGCCAAGGAGTCACTTCTTGCCGTGAATCCGGCCACACTGCAGCAACATGGCGCGGTTAGTGAACAGACGGTTACAGAAATGGCGGAAGGATGCATGAACCTGAGCGGTGCGGATTTTTCGATCGCTGTCAGTGGGATAGCCGGCCCGGACGGCGGCTCAGACGACAAGCCGGTGGGTACTGTATGGTTTGGCTGGGCGGTACGTCATGACGGCAAAATAATGTGTACCGCGGATATGCGCAGATTCGATGGGGATCGTCACCGGGTACGATCACAAACCGTCATCACGGTGTTGCAGGGACTGCGTGAGCGACTGAGAACAAATGGATAAAAAACGACTTTTCCTGGCATTGTGGCCAGACGATCGACAGCGTAATACGCTCCGGGATGCGTTTCGGCCACTGCTTTCCCCTATCGAGGGCAAGATGGTTGACCGTCGCAAATGGCACGTGACGCTGGTATTCATTGGCGAGTTTCCCGAGGCGCTGATCCCGGAGTTGCTTGTAAAGACCGCACATATCGAAGTTCAGCCATTCCGCCTGCGTTTTGACCGGCTCAGTTTTTTTCCACGACCGAAAATCGCCTGCCTGGAAGTGATGACCGTCCCGGATGCGCTACGCCAACTCAAAAGTGATCTTGAATCTGCTCTGTTGCCCTACGATGTGGCACCCGAGGATCTCGAGTACCGACCACATATCACGGCCGTTCGGGCGGCGCGCCCCTTTGAACCGGTCCGGCTGGCGCGGCCGCTGGAAATGCACTGGGCGGGCTTTGACCTGATTGAATCTATTTCGATGCCTGGCAGCGTCCAGTACCGCCCATTGAAACAATAAGTTCGACGCGATTCTTAACACATTGCCCCGATTAGGTGGACACCTTTGTCTGCACCCAGTGATCTATTTGTGGAATAATCACGATCCTGATTCCCACCTCAAAATGGCAAATACACAATGGATGACAATCGCAAGAAAGCGCTCGCTGCCGCTCTCAGCCAGATAGAAAAACAATTCGGAAAAGGTTCGGTCATGCGTCTCGGCGACGGCGCGGGTATCCCGGATATCGAATCAGTATCCAGCGGTTCGATTGGGCTGGATGTCGCGCTCGGCATCGGCGGTCTGCCAAGAGGGCGGGTGGTTGAGATTTACGGTCCGGAGTCGTCCGGTAAAACAACGCTGACCCTGCAGGTTATCGCTGAAGTGCAAAAGCTGGGTGGCACGGCCGCATTTGTCGACGCGGAGCATGCTCTGGACCCCTCCTATGCGGAAAAACTGGGTGTCAACGTAGATGAACTCCTGGTGTCGCAGCCGGATACAGGTGAACAGGCACTTGAGATCACCGACATGCTGGTTCGGTCCGGCGCGGTTGATATCGTTGTCATCGATTCGGTTGCTGCACTGACACCAAAGGCAGAGATCGAAGGTGAGATGGGAGACTCGCACATGGGCTTGCAGGCTCGACTGATGTCCCAGGCGTTGCGCAAGCTCGCCGGCAACATCAAGCGATCGAACACGATGGTTGTTTTCATCAATCAGATCCGTATGAAGATCGGTGTGATGTTTGGCAGCCCGGAAACAACGACCGGTGGCAACGCGCTCAAGTTCTACGCCTCCGTTCGGCTCGATATTCGCCGTATTGGCGCGATCAAGAAAGGGGACGAGATCATTGGCAACCAGACACGGGTCAAGGTTGTAAAAAATAAAGTGTCGCCGCCTTTCAAGATGGCGGAATTTGAGATTCTCTATGGCGAGGGTATTTCGCGTGAGGGCGAAATCATCGATCACGGTGTCGCTCAGGGCATTATCGAAAAGGCAGGATCCTGGTACAGCTATGGCACTGACCGCATCGGTCAGGGCAAGGAAAATGTTCGTGCCTACCTGAAAGCGAACCCTGAAATCGCGGCCGACATCGAAGCGCAGATCCGCGCCAAGCTATTGCCGGACACCGTTAAATCAGACGATGCTTCCGACAAAGAGGAAGCGGTTGCGCAGGAAGCCTGACAAGAAGTCCATAAACGAGCTCAACAGCGACCTGTTCACGGAGGAGCAACCGGACGATCGCTTCCAGAACCCAAAGGATGCCCGCAAAAAGGCCATGGACTACCTGGCTCGCCGCGAATATGGTCAGCTTGAGCTTGAGCGAAAACTTGTCAAAGCCGGATATGATCCCGGCGTCGTGAATTCTGCCGTCCTGCAACTAGGCGGGGACGGCCTTCAGGATGACCGGCGTTTTGTCGACAATTTCGTGCAATCGAGGATCAACCAGGGCAAAGGCCCCGTCCGCATTCATGTGGATCTTGGACAACGGGGCATCGACAGCCACCTGGTCGATGATGTGCTTGAGGAGCTTTCGGTAGACTGGTTCGATCTGGCGCGCGCGGTGCGCCAGAAGAAATTCGGCCCGGCACTTCCCACGGAGTTCAAAGAGAAGGCGAAACAGATGCGGTTTCTGCAATTCCGGGGTTTTGAGCAGAATCACATTCAGGCTGCTTTTGCCGTTACACTACGCGGCAGTTGAATATCCTTCGGTTGCCCTAAAGAACCCTTTTATGAAGTTTATGACCAGCAGCGAGTTGCGCCAGGCGTTCCTGACGTTCTTTAGTGAGCGCGGCCATGAAGTGGTTGCGAGCTCGCCGCTCGTGCCCGGCAACGACCCGACCCTCTTGTTCACCAACGCCGGCATGGTGCAATTCAAGGACGTGTTCCTCGGCGATGACAGGCGCAAGTACAAGCGAGCCGTATCATCGCAGCGTTGCGTGCGGGCAGGCGGCAAGCACAATGACCTCGAAAACGTCGGCTACACAACTCGCCACCACACATTCTTCGAGATGCTGGGCAACTTCAGTTTTGGTGACTATTTCAAAGAAGACGCCATCAAGTTTGCCTGGGAGTTTTTGACGGAATACCTCGGCCTGCCAGAAGAAAAACTCTGGGTGACGGTCTACGAAGACGATGATGAAGCCATGGACATCTGGCTCAAGACCGTGAAAGTAAGCCGCGACCGGTTCTCCCGTCTCGGCGCGAAGAATAATTTCTGGGCGATGGGTGACACGGGGCCTTGCGGGCCTTGCAGTGAAATATTCTACGACCATGGCCCCGAGGTGCCCGGTGGACCACCGGGATCGGCCGACGAAGACGGCGACCGTTACGTCGAGATCTGGAACCTCGTTTTCATGCAAAGCGAGCGCGGGGAAGATGGTGAGTTGACGGCGCTGCCAAGACCCTCAGTCGATACTGGAATGGGGCTTGAGCGCATCGCCGCAGTCATGCAGGGCGTCAATTCGAATTATGAGATCGATCTGTTCGCCAACCTGATATCAGCCACGGCGTCGATACTTGGTGTAGCGAATGACGGTTCGAGTTCGATGAATGTCATTGCCGATCATATTCGCGCTTGCTCGTTTCTCATCGTTGATGGCGTTTTGCCCGGCAATGAGGGCCGCGGCTATGTCCTGCGACGCATCATCAGACGTGCAGTTCGTCACGGCAAGAAACTCGGCGTCAACGATACATTTTTTTACAAGCTGGTCAAGCCGTTGTGCGATGAGATGGGTGATGCCTATCCCGAACTCGTAAAGGCGCAAGCGCATGTCGAGAAAGTACTAAAGACCGAAGAGGAACGCTTTGCAGAAACGCTGGACCAGGGAATGGAAATCCTCGAAGCAGCGATAGCAAATCTCGACGGTGACGGGCTCTCCGGTGACGTTGTATTCAAACTCTATGATACCTACGGATTCCCGGTAGACCTGACGGCGGATATCGCCCGCGAGCGTGGCCTGAAAATCGACCAGTCGGGATTCGAGGAACAGATGGAGGCGCAGCGAAGACGTGCGCGGGGCGCCAGCAAGTTCAAAGCGAAGGTGCCGATAGGCTCATTACCGCTTGCCGGGCGCGGCTCGGAAGTCAAAACCAGCTTCATTGGCTATGACAGCACAAAGGGCAATACAAAGGTCGCACTGATCTTCAAAGATGGCGAGGCAGTCGACATGGTCAAAGCCGGCCAGGAGGCCGCACTCATCTTGCGGGAAACGCCGTTTTACGCGGAGAGCGGTGGTCAGGTCGGCGACACTGGCTTCATTGATTCAGACGGCGGCTTGTTCGCTGTTTCTGATACACAGAAATCCGGTGAGACCATCGTGCATTTCGGCAAAGTGAAGAGCGGCAAGATCAGCGCTGGTTGTAATGCCGAGGCGCGGGTGGACGAAGACCGACGCGCGGCGATTTTGCTGAACCACTCGGCAACCCATTTAATGCATGCGGCGCTTCGCAAGGTGCTTGGTGACCACGTAGCGCAAAAGGGCTCGCTGGTCGCGCCGGATCGATTGCGTTTCGATTTTTCTCATTACGAAGACGTATCAGATGATCGACTTCGGGAAATCGAGAACCTGGTTAACCAGGAAATCCGCAGCAATGTCGCAGCCGAAACAAATCTGATGCAATACGATGACGCCGTTTCCTCCGGCGCGACGGCATTGTTCGGTGAAAAATACGACGATGAAGTCAGGGTTCTGCGTTTCGGCGATTTTTCTGTTGAGCTTTGTGGAGGTACGCACGTTGCGCGTGCTGGTGATATTGGCCTGTTCAAGATCACGTCAGAAACCGGTGTCGCATCCGGCGTACGCCGAATTGAAGCGGTTACCGGCAAGGGAGCGCTGCAATGGATTGACGAGAATCAGCGCTTGCTGAATGAGGTCTCGGCCATACTTCGTAGCACCTCAAGCCAGGCGCCGGCAAAAGTTGATCAGCTCCTGAAACGAACGAAAGCACTTGAAAAGGAACTGGCGGCGACCAGGCAGAAGCTGCTGACGGGCGATTCCTCTGTTACGGACGACGTCGTCGAAATTGACGGAGTAAAAGTTCTGGCGGCCAGAGTCGATGGTGCGGATGCAAAAACATTGCGAGATGCGGTGGACCGATACAAGGATCAATTGCAGACGGCCGTCGTAGTGCTGGGCTCTGTCGATGGTGGCAAGGTGCGCCTGGCCGCGGGCGTCACCAGGAATACGACGGACCGGATTCGTGCCGGCGATGTCATTCAGCCGGTGGCTGAATTGGTCGGTGGCCGCGGCGGCGGGCGCCCGGACTTCGCGCAAGCAGGCGGAAACGACCCGGATTCGCTGGATAAGGCACTTGCGTCAGTGTCTGGATGGGTCTCTGAACACCTTACGTGAGGCCGGATCTGGTCTGATATGGCAGCAAAATTCCTGCTCAAGCGTTTGAAACGGGCATCGACGCTCAATTTCGTCTATTATTCCAAGGGCTTAAGAACAATAACGAGCGTAAATAATAAGGAAAGGGCCCCAACTACAGGCCCGGTAATGAAGGCAGGAGTAGGAAGCTATGCTGATCCTTACGCGACGCGCCGGGGAGACCGTTATGATCGGGAGCGATGTCACGATCACGGTTCTAGGTGTTAAAGGAAACCAGGTTCGTATTGGTATCAACGCCCCAAGAGACGTAGCCGTCCACCGGGAAGAGATTTACGAGCGAATTCAGAGCGAAAAAAACGCAAAAGAAGCGGATGCTGCAGCCGACGGCTGAGAATCGCCGATTTCGCCTTTACCTCGCGTTTTTCCATCAGTAAGATGCTCGTCCGCCACGACTTCAATGCCGTGCGGTTATGGTATTGCGACTGATTAGCAAGCTCGAAGAGTAGTCGACAAAACGCACAGCGTTTTGGACACCGGAGCGCGGTCGAAAATTACGTGTCGGGTACGAATCGGAGTCAATATATTTAACGGAGAGATGGCTGAGTGGTCGAAAGCGCTCCCCTGCTAAGGGAGTAAGGGTTAATAGCCCTTCGAGGGTTCGAATCCCTCTCTCTCCGCCACCTTTAGGCGTTCATGCAACTACCAACCTACGATCTTCCCGTCACCAACGACAGTACCCGCCGGATCGTCTCCGCCTGGGTCATCCTCGGTCTCCTGTCACTGGTCGCTGCCGGTATCTTTTCCCTGCTGCTGGTACTCGCACGCACGCCCGTCGTCCAGTCGCTGATCCCGTTCGTCGACTTCTTTCACGTTGCGTTAGTCGTACACGTCAATCTGTCCGTGCTGGTCTGGCTGCTGGCAATTTCTGCCGCCATGTGGAGCCTTTGTTCAACAGGCGAGAGCAAGCTCTGGGACAAAGCCTCGTTCTGGCTCGCAGCGTTGGGCGCGGCATTAATGGTGATTGCTCCGTTCGTGGGCGCTGGCAACGCGCAGATGAGCAACTATGTTCCAGTCCTGGAACACCCACTATTCTTTGCCGGTCTCGGGATATTTATTGCCGGAATCGCAAGCCACCTGGTTCGTACCGTAGTGACCCGTCCCAGGCTCGGCAAAACCCTGACAGGAACAGACGCCCTGCACGCGGGGATTACCTGGTCGGCATTAGTCGTTGCGGCCGCCTTCGCGTCCACCTGGGCATCGTACATCGGCGTGCCGCAAGGCATGGACGGGCAGGTCTATTATGAGTTCCTGTTCTGGGGTGGCGGTCACGTAATCCAGTTCGCGTATACCGTATTAATGATGATCGCGTGGGTTGTACTGGCATCGGCGAGCGGTTGCCAGGTCGAGTTAACACCGCGGCTGATGCTCGTGTTCCTGTTATTCATCTGCCTGCCAATCATCACCGTGCCGTTCCTGTACCTTGCCCACGACGTCGTTTCGGCCGGGCACAGACTGGCATTCACCGAATTAATGAAATACGGCGGATTGTCCTGCTTGCCGCTTGGGCTGGCGGTTTTGTCGAGCCTGTGGCGCGCAACCTCCGCGACGGGCGAGGGGATTTATCTTCGTGCTGCGCTGATCAGTTCCGTCGCCCTGTTTGCCGTTGGCGGCGTACTGGGTTTCATGATTGCCGGGCTCGATATCGTTATTCCTGCGCACTATCACGGCGCGACCGTCGGGGTCACCGTCGCTTTCATGGGGCTTTGCTATTACCTGTTGCCGCGGCTCGGCTTCGGCCCGATTCCGGCCCGGATGGCATTCTGGCAACCTTATTTGTATGGTGGGGGGCAACTGATGCACATCGCCGGTCTCGCATGGACCGGTGGTTATGGCGTACAACGCAAGACAGCCGGAGCCGCACAAGGCGTTGATCGAATCGGTGAAGTTGCAGGCATGGGATTCATGGGTTTCGGTGGCCTGATATCAGTGATCGGTGGCGTGTTGTTCCTGGTGATTTGTTACAAATCAATCAAGGCGCGAAACAGAGCAGCGTAACGAGGTCAGCATGGATATCGCATTATTTGCAGTGACGGGAATCGTTGTCTACTTATTGTCAGACTGGATCGTCAAGGCAATTGACAAGGGCCGTGCCGAACCCTTGCAGAATCGCCAGATCATTTTCTTCATCATATTTTTCGGGCTGGTACTGCTCTCTTTCGAGATGCTGAAGTATTTTGGAGCGGCTTCCGTTTAGCTACTCTCAGTGCCCGAGCTTGCTGTGCAGGCGTGCGTCAAATGTCACAAAGTGCCCGCCGAACCAATCGGATAACTGCTCGCTCAACATATCCAATGCCGGTTCCGGATCGTTTTCAATCGCATCCATCATGTTGCGGATCTGGTCCAGCAGCTCCTCGTGGTCATTTTTGTGCGCCTCATACTCTTCGTAGCCGGCATTACGCATTAACCGTTCTTCAAGTGCGAAGTGGGCGGAGATCTCGGCATGGACGTCGCTCACTGTTTTTTCGATTTCCGCGATGTCACGCTTGTCCTCCAGCTCTGCATAGATCATGTTGATCATATCCATGAGGTTCTGATGCTCGTAATCGACGGAGTCGACGCCGACAGAATATTGCTCGCTCCACTTCAAATATTTCATAACCGCACCTATTGAAAACGAAATTGCTGGATCGCGGGGTCAAAAAATACAACCAGGTTCTGGCCGGGCTGTAAACTGACGGTTGCCGAGTTTTCGAAATCGACCTGGCCGGGCACTCCGGAATCATTCATCCAGACTCTGAAATCGTGCTCTCCGGCTGTTACCTGAATTCGATGATAGGCGGTTGCCTTGCCGTCGGACCAGAGCCCGGTGGGCGCCAACGTCGCCTCATACAATGTCCGTTCGTCCATAAGGAGTTCGACCTGCAGCAAATGTCGTTCGCGTGGGCAATCGTCGGGCTTGCGCATATTGGGCGGCAGTGCCATCAGTTCTTCCTGGCTCAGCCGTCTGCATTCACCGACGCGTTGCGCGGCATGCGAAAAACTCAAACTTACCATCGCCTCGTCGTCGTCGAGCAAATGCAATTCGGGCCGCAGGGACAACCAGGCCACCAACGCGCAGAATGCCGCGTATGCGATCAGCTGCCCGGCGTACTTCATTCGTCTGTCTCCGCAGCCTGCATTTCGAGTGCGGCGAGCTGTGCTTTGAGGCCTCTCATGCTGCACCAGGGCTCGCACCAGGCCATCGCTATTCGATCTGCGCCGAGCCGGCGCCGCAAGTTGGGATCGCGCGTCCGCCTGATCCGTTGCTCGGTCCAGTCCATGCCAAAGCGGTGCGTGCAACTGCCGCCGCACCCGGTGAGCAGAACGCGAGCGGCCCGGTTCCGACTCAGCACGTAATCGAGATACGAGGGCGGTATTTGTCCGACGCAGGAGACTTCCACGACCGGCTTGTCATGTGCTTCGAGCCAGGCTAATTCGGTGCTTCCGGTACAGGCAAACGACAAGACCAATGGGAAAGTCTCTGTTGTGTCCTCAATCGCCTCCTTGAGGAGCTCTGCGCTGTTGCGTGGCAGATCGATCCCGGGAACGAGCGGCGATCGCTTTCGAAAGGGCGTTGCCGTCGGGCACGCTCCGACACAGATGCCGCAACTGGTGCACAGACCAGGATCAACGACGACCTCATGCTCATAACGCTTGCCGTCGCTTCGCGGCACTACCTGGATCGCGCCGTACGGGCAATCATCGGCGCAGCGCTGGCAGCCGTTGCAATTGTCCAGATCAACGGTCGCCGCTTTTTGAGCCTTACCTGGCGGCAGCCACGGTGCAAACATAATCAATGTGCTGATACCGACCAGAAACACCCATACCCATCCCGGCGACCAGATCTTTACCAGTGGAAAGACGTGCAGATAGAACCAGTCGAGTTCGATGGTCTGCGTTGCGAGCGCCAGGTTCGCCTGGTCCTGTGATACCGCCGGAAACACCAGCGACAGGACGAGCATTGCCAGCAGCGAGCCAGCCATGAGTTGTTTCGGAGGGTTGATCTTCGGGCTGGTCAGGCGAAATACGTGCAGCCAGATGCCAAATACCAGGAATATCGGCAGGCCAATCAGGTGCAGGAATGCCATCAACGTAAAAAACCGGTTGCTGAGCGCCGAGTCCTGCAGAAAGTTGGCCGCCATCTTGCTGGTGAATATGGGGATGGCGTCGAGAAGTTCTGATGAAGTAATGGCGACATACTGAGCGAGTTCATCCCAAACGAGCCAGTAACCCGATATGCCCAGTATGAATACCATCCAGACGAGGGGTATTCCGGCTACCCAGGAGAACCAGCGCGTCAGGCGGTAGGTATTGCGGGAAAACTCGCGGAAGATGTGCAGTGCTATGGTGATGATCATCGCGTCAGACGCATAACGATGCAGGCTGCGCATGATCCCGCCGAGATACCATTGCTCGTAAGTCAGGTATTCCAGCGACTCGAACGCACCGGAAATACTCGTTCGAAAAAATATCAATAACCAGAGGCCACTGATCAGGACTATCCAGCCAAAGAATATGGTCAGTGAACCAAGGTGGTTCATCGGGTTCTCAGTTCCCGGAAATCCCCATCGAAGAAAGCGGTTGGGCAGCCAAAGCAGGCGGCGCGCGAAAGATTGCAACAGGTCGATCATCGGAACCGGCTAGCTTCGACGGGCGCGACGCGCCTCTCGGACAAGGTAAAACACGAGTGTCAATATGAAAATGAAGCCAACGGCAATCCGGAAAAACAGCGAATTATCGAATTCGTATCGGCCGGTCGCAGGGTCATACACGGTGCAGAACAGGCGTATGCGATCCATTAATCCCGAGATCGGATGACCTGCAGATTCCGGACGATTGAACACAAGTTGCTTGAGAGGCTCGACCAATGCGGGCAACTCAAATTTCATGCCATAGACCTGGCTGTACACTTTGCCGCTTCTGTCGATCATGCTGAGCTGAATCAGGTGGTCATAACCGCGCGGCGATGCAAAAAACTGAAATCCCAGGTCCTGGCTCAGCTTTTCTATCGTCTCTGGCGTGGCGCTGAGGAACTGCCAGTTGCTGGCGTGAATGTCCTGCTGCTTTGCGAATGATCGCATTGCGTCGGGCGTGTCGTTGGCGGTATCGAAGCCGATGCTCACGATCTCGAAACTGTCGTTGCCCAGCGCTTCCTGTGCTGCCTCAGCGGCTTCTTCAAGGTGCTTTGTTGTCGTGGGGCAGATGTGGTGGCAGGACGTAAAGATCATGCTGATCAGAAGCGGTGTTCCATGGTAGTCCGACAGGCTGACATTACGTCCATCCGCTGCTGTGAACGTGTAGTCTCCCAGCGATGTGCCAATCGCGGCCTGCGACAGCTGTAACGCGGAATCCCGATCGTACTGGGCGCCATCCGCCGCCGCATCGTTCGCGGAGAGTAATGCCGCCAGGAAATAGACAACGCAAAAAAAGAGGGCGAACAAAAAGCGTTCGCCCCCTGATGTGTTGCGGTTTGTTGTTGTTACGACATTGGCCATACGGATGCCAGGTACTTCCAGTTCACGGCATAATAGAGAACGAATGTTAGCAGAAAAAACAACGCCAGGAGGAAGGTGCCCGGGGCCGCAAAACCCCACTTGCCAGCGGCAGCGTGACCACCTTCCGGTACAACGATCGGAGCTGCACGCTTCAGGACCGACGTAGTCAAGCCCCACTCTGACGTTGATTCGACCGGCTTGCCAAAGAACACCGACATGACCGTTACCAGGATATAGATGGCGCCGCCGACAATCGCAGCAACACCCGCGATGCCCACGATACCCATCAGGGTGAACGCACTGGCCGGGTATTCGAAGGACAGCGCAGAGCCGGTAAAGGCCATATCCCAGTGCCGTCGCTCAACGCCCAGTGTGCCGGCCCCCATCATGGCAAGGGTAAATACCGACATGCCGATGCCGAAGAGATACGGTTGCCACTTTGCGAGCCCGGCGAACATCACCTGACGGCGGAACAATGTTGGTATCAGGAAGTAGGTCAGCGACATAAACGCGAGCGTGGAACCAATCACGACGGTCGCATGGAAGTGTCCGGGCACGTAGATCGTGTTGTGGATGATGATATTGATCTGCTCAGTTCCCATCACGACACCGGATATACCACCGATGAACCCGAACCCGATCAGGGAAATAAACATCCCGGAGAATATGGGATTGCCCCACGGCGCTTTTCGCAACCATTCGAACAGGCCCTTGGTATAACCCTTGGCACGCTGCGCGACCTCAATTGAGCCCGGTACGGTGAGTCCGTGAACCATGCTGGCGAGAACAGCCAGGTACATGGCGTAACTGGTGTTAAAGATCTTCCATTCGGAGCTCAAGCCCGGATCCACAAGCAAGTGATGTGCGCTCGCTAACTGCAAAAACGCGATGTACAGGAAGAACGCCGTTCGACTGACCTTCTCTGACAGTGGTCGTGCACCAAATACGATCGCTGCAATCGCGTACCAGACGGCCACATGCGCCGCGACGTTAATCTGTTGTGCCGAGTGTCCAAGCGCCCACCAGACAATCCGATACATCGCTGCATCGATATGATTGATGTAGCCAATGGACCACAGGTAGGTCGGGATCAGGATGATCGCACCCGAGGCAATCGTAAATATGGCGATGATGCAGGCTGTTAGCGCACCAAATGTAACCAGTGGGATGGATCCTTCGTAGGTTTTTTCTGCCTTGGCGATAACCAGTGTGCCCATGAATACGAAGCAGCCCAGTAGTGCGCCAACGACGAATATTATCAGCCCCAGGTAGAAATTCGGGTTCGCCGGCATCGGTACATAGGACGTCATCATGACAGATGCATCGCCGTTCAGGACCGCAAGATTGTTAACGATGATTCCGATAACCATCAACGCGAAACCCAGCCACGCGATACGTGGCGTCGCAAGTCGGCACCGCAACAAGGTTGACGAGCAGAAATACAAGACCGCTATCTCAAACGAGATCATCCAGAAAATCAGCATGTTCACGCCATGCATGGTTAGCAGCTGATAAAAGAGATCGGGCGGGAGCAAATGCACGGCGGGCCACCGGGTCAGCGTTACCATCAATGCGGCAATGCCGCCGATCAACAGAATCACGACGGCAAGCACCGCGTTGGCACGCATCAGCAGTTCAGCAGGTTTGTGAAACTGTAGGCCGGACTCCGGACAAGTTCTAAAGGATTCGTTGCTCATCGTCCCCCCTCCGTGATATAGATTTTCCCGACCATGTTGTGGTGGCCAACCCCGCAGAATTCATTGCAGATGATGGTTTGGTCGTCGGCTGTATCCGGCGTTACTGTGATTACCATTTCATAGCCCGGCAGAATCTGGGTATTGATATTGACCGGCTGGAGGGAAAAACCGTGCTGCCAGTCCATTGACGAAATGTGCAGCCGATAGGTCTGGCCTTTCTCAAACTCGAGCAACGGCCACCATTGCCACAAACGTGCCACAAGGTAGACATCGCTGCCCGGCGGCGGTCTTACGACCGGAAAATTCGTGGCAGGGTCCGTGCGAACGGTGTATTCATCCACCATTGCCTGTGTCTTCGCCATGTAAGCTTGAGGCGTAGTCCGATACGCTTCATTCGACAGGTTCTGTTTTCCATACACATGCCAGAAAGGCATCATGAAAAACATAAACAGTGACCAGACCAGCGCTAACGTGATCCAGGTTCCCTCAACTCTATCCAGTGGTTGTTTCCACCAGTTAATCTCACTCGGCGGCTCGATTGCACTCACAGATCTACCCGTTCCTTTCCAACAGAATGTTGGCCAGTATTTTTATAGTTTTAGTTAGCGATGGGAATCGTGACGATTTCCATGATTCCCCAAATGATGTAGAAAACGGTTGGTACAACCACGCCGATAAAAAGCAGCAAAAACGGGTTGTCCATAACGCGCTGCATGACAGGGATTGGCCCCGTTTCCTGATTATCTGATTGGTCCTGATGCTCCGTACTCATGTCTTAGTCCCCGGTCTGTTGGTAATATTGTTGTCGACCCTATTCTTGTTGACCTTGGGACATAACTAGGGGAAATACGTATTTCCTTCTCGTGTCGCGATGCTGAAATGACACGCTTTGGATTGGGTAACAATCGGGCCGACGTCAGGATATGTAACCGTATGAATAAACTGTTGTTTTTGATCTTTTTACCGCTCCTGGGGGCTTGCGGCCCCGGCGAGCCAACCAATAACGAAGTATCCGGTCCCCGATACAGGGTTCTGGCGGCTGATGGAGCGCCGGCGACAGGCAACGGCCTGCAAGCCTGTGTCGAAGATTTGCGCACCGGACTGATCTGGGAGTTGAAATCGGATCAGTCGGGGCTGCACGACTGGCGGAATACCTATAGCTGGTTCAACCCGACCCAGGCGCATCATGAAATCGATTATCGCGGTACGGAGGATGGCGGTACCTGCACCGGCAGTTCGTGCGATACCTGGGGTGTCGTCGCTGCAGCCAATGAAGAAGCAATCTGTGGTTACAACGACTGGCGGATGCCGTCCAAGGACGAGTTTTTCTCGATCAGCGACGTGCGAAAGGCAAAAACACCGCCTACAACCGAGATGGAGTTCTTCCCGCGTACGCAAAGTGCCGAATACTGGAGCGCGAATGACTACAGTTTTCAGCCTGATTCTGCCTGGGCCTGGAATTTCCTGTATGGCCATGACCGCGTGGACTGGAAGAAATCGCCAAAATTCGTTCGCCTCGTTCGTGGCGATCCGATCGACCTGCAAACCGTAAAAGAATGAGAGGAATGCAGGCATGAGGCTGACTGCGATCATTGGCTTGATCCTGGTCATGTCGCTGGTGTCTCTCAGCTCCTATCTTCGCCTCGATCATTCCGGTATCGGTTGCACGCCCTGGCCCGATTGCTACGGCAATATCGGTACACAGCTCGATGAACCCGACATCGAAAGCACCTATGAGCGGCTGCTAAGCGAAGCCCGGCAACCGATGTCCTGGGCGCGGCCGATGCACCGCCTGATTGCCAGCGTGCTCGGTCTGCTGGTGCTCGGCATCGCAGGCTTGTCGCTGCGAAGCAGGAAACATCGAGCCCTGTCATTCACGCTGCTCGGCCTGACCGTTTTTCTCGCGTGGCTCGGTATCTATTCGGAGGGATTACACAGCCCTGCCGTCGTCATGGGAAATCTCGGCGGTGGCTTCGCGATGCTGGGCCTGTTCGGCTACCTGGTATTTATAAAAGGGGACAGTGACCTTAATTCCAAACACTGGATTACGGCGGCTATCGGTTTGCTGTGCCTGCAAATACTGCTGGGCGGTCTGACCAGTGCTAACTTTGCCGCAAGTTCGTGTCAGACCCTGCCGCATTGTCACGGCATGTGGCTACCCGGAGCCGACCTGTGGACCGCGTTTGATTTGTCGCGATCACTTGAGATCAATGACGAGGGTTTCGTCATCGGCGGTACCGAACGTGCAGCCATTCATATGTTGCACCGGATTTTCGCTTTGCTGACGGCGGCGGTTGTCCTGGCTGTCGGGGTTCAGGCGATCAGAAATAACCAGGGACTGCGTCCGATAGGTATCTTCGTGTGCGTTGTCGTCGCCGCAGAATTCTCGATAGGCGTTGCGGCCGTGCAAACCAATGTGCCTATTGGACTTGCCGTCTCGCACAACTGGCTGGCTGGAATGCTCTTGCTGGGGCTGCTGAAGTTGCGTGCGGTTTAGATCGCCTTCGAAAATTTCTCGGTATCACTGCGCAAATAAGTATCGAAGGTCATGCAAATGATCCGGATGAGGTAACGGCCTTTTTCGGTTACCGTGATCTTGTCCGATTCCACCTCCAGCAAGCCATCATCCTGAAACTCCAGTAAAGCTGACCATTGGTCTTTGAAATAATCCCCGAAGACGAATCCGGATCGTGCCCTGAATTCACCAAAATCGACTGAAAATTTGCACATCAGGTCCTGAATAACCTGTCCGATAATGGCGTCCTGATCATTCGACTGGAAGCCTCGAACGATAGCCAGCTGACTCGCGTCTATGGCCTCGTAATATTCGTGCAGCGTCTTCGCGTTTTGCACGTAAACGGGACCCACATTGCCGATCGAGCTGACGCCCATGCCAACGAGTTCGCAGTGGCCATGAGTGGTATAGCCCTGAAAATTTCGATGCAGCGTGCCCTGTTTCTGGGCATCGATCAGCGAGTCGGAAGATTTCGCAAAATGATCCATGCCGACATAAACGTACCCGGCGTCCACCAGCATCTCGACGGCCGTGCCAAGCAGTTTCATTTTTGTGTCGGCGCTGGGAAGATCCTCTGTTTTGATCTGTCTCTGTGTCTTAAACCTCTGAGGCAAATGAGCGTAGCTGTAAAGTGACAGACGATCGGGATCCAGTTCAATAACCTGCTCAAGCGTTCGCGTGAATCCTTTGACCGTTTGCTTTGGTAGCCCATTGATCAAATCGATGTTAATGGATCGAACATCGTTGTCGCGGGCCGCATCCATGATGGCGCGCGTTTCTTCAACGGATTGAATGCGGTTGACGGCAAGCTGCACAGCCGGATCAAAATCCTGTACGCCGATACTAACGCGATTAATGCCGTGCTTCGCGAGAGTGTCGATGCGACGTGGATCCAGATCGCGGGGATCAATTTCGATTGAGAAATCACGAGTTTCGCTGTCGTCCAGGTTGAAGTAGTCGTGCAGCGCATCGAACACTGTCGCGAACTGGTCGTCATTAAGAAATGTGGGCGTTCCGCCACCAAAGTGGAGTTGTTCAACGCGATGCGGCCGATCGATGCGCTGGCTGTGCAACGCCATTTCCCGCACCAGTCGTTGCACGTAAGAATTGGAGCGCTTCAGGTTGGCCGTATTGATTTTGTTACAGGCACAATAAAAACATATGGTCGAACAAAACGGGACGTGCATATAAAGGGAGAGGGCACGGATGTCCGTCTCTATCAATGAGGTGCTGTAAGCGTCGATCCAGTCGCCATCACGGAATTGGTCCGCGGTTGGGTAGGACGTGTAACGAGGACCATTGACGTTGTACCGACGGATCAGGTCGGGGTCGAAAAACGATTCAGACATTAATGTAAGCCGTTGCCGTGTGGAGAACTTGTTACACAATCTGCCTTATCAATGCTCCTTGTCAAATTGGGAGTTATACTTATTGCCCGTCGCGCCCATCAATGCGTTGAATCGAAAGGCAAAATGACCCTTTATGCCCTGCTAAAGCTGGCCCACGTATCCTGTGTAGTGATTTCGGGGTCGCTGTTTATATACCGCTTCGGACGACTGAGCACCCAGCCGGATCGACCGCTACCCAAAGCACTCAAGGTGTTGCCACATATCAATGACACGGTGCTGCTAGCCTGCGCGGTGGGCTTGTTATTCATTGCACACATCAACCCATTCACAACGCCGTGGTTGACTGCAAAGATCCTGGCTTTGCTGGCGTATATCGTCATCGGCGCAGTTTGTATGCGGTCTCCACCTGGTTCGAGGCAGCAGGCCGTGAGCTTTGTCGCTGCGATCAGCGTGTTTGCCTACATCCTGTTGGTGGGCTTGACCAAGCAGATTATTCCAGTTTGATCAGGGCATATCGCCACATTAGCAGCAAATGCCCTAAATCTTTGAATATCAAAGATAATCTGGTAGTAAAGACGTTTCTCCTCGGAAGCCCCATATATATAATGTGTCTTGCCATAGCCAAATCGCCCAAGCCTCTTTATAATCGCCGTCCGCTTGCACTGGTCAATTAACGCCACGCAAGCCACCTGACGAAACACCAAACAATGCGCCCGTAGCTCAGCTGGATAGAGTACTCGGCTACGAACCGAGCGGTCGGGAGTTCGAATCTCTCCGGGCGCGCCAACTTTTCGAAGTTAGATCAAGCAGTTAGTGCCTCAGGCACTAGCTGCTTTTTTCTTTAAAACGAACAGTGCGGGAGTTTTGCGTGACCCCTCCCCGACGACTCGGTTAGCAGCCGAAAGCAAATTGCCTAATTCGGCGGCTGAGTAGTGGGTTGTGATCCTTCCCGAA
>PVMK01154734.1_pt1 | contig 68909 bp, 59 predicted proteins | sample 1853481 | NCBI WGS metagenome assembly PVMK01 (sample SAMN08533507, study PRJNA380276) | Marine sediment metagenome, whole genome shotgun sequencing project.
AAGGTCGTCCGGGTCGATCTTGCGACCGGTCAGCTTACCGATGTCGCCGACGGCTTTACGGTGCCGGCGGCAGTCAACATCGATTCCCGCAACAACCTCTTTGTCGTGGATATTCGGGCCGGGGAAGTCACGCGCATCAACCTGGACTCCGGCGACCGGCAGCATCATCGCGATGCTCCAGCCGCCGCTGGATAACCTGGCGATCGACTCCAACGACCTGGTCTACGTGTCCAACCGGCATTTAACCGGATTACCGAGATAAATCCGGAAACCGGGGCGACGCGGACGGTGGTCGAAGGCCAATTGAGTTCTCCGGGCGGAATCGTCTTAACCGAACACGAAGGGCGGGCGTCGGTGGCGATCGCCGATTTCTGGGGCAACCGATTCGCGGACGCGGAAACCGGCGCCATCACGATGCTGCCATCGCCGCAGGGCGTGACCGCGTCATCGAACCTCGCCATGTCACCGGAGTACACGGCATTGGTCTCCATCTGGCCGTTTGGCAATGTGTATCTGGTCGATCGGACCAACAACAAGCTCGTCAAGTCAGTCAAACTCAAGGCCCCGTATGGCATCCAGTTTTTGCCTGACAACAGCTTCCTCGTCGCGGATTTTAACAGCGGAACGCTGGTCCACGCGGCTGCCGGCAAGGATCGCAACCGGACCATCGTCACCGATCAGTTGAGCGGTCCGGTAGGGGTCGCATACGCCGGTGAAGACATGGCCTATGTGACGGAGTACCTGAGTGGAGTCGTGTCGCGCGTGAACCTGACAACCGGGGCCACCGTCGGTGTTGCCTGGGACCTGCAGCAGCCCGAGGGCATCGCGATCGCACCGGACGGCCGACTCATCGTAGCGGAGGTCGGCGCACAGCGACTGATCGCGATCGACCCGGGTACCGGCGAGGTGGAGACGGTTGCCGATGGCCTGCCGATCGGCCTGGCCGGTGGTGATGATCTGCCGCCGCCGTTCCTGCTCACCGGTGTCGCTGTCGAAGCGAATGGAAGCATAATATTCAGCTCGGATATCGAGAACGCAATCTACCGCGTGAATCCACAGTAACTCCAATCACACAACGCCCGCATGAACGCACCGACGAGCAACCTGAACCGCCGCAGCGTGTTAAAGAGCATCGGCGCCGTGCCATTAATGGCCGCGGTGCCCAACGTGGTACGCGCACTGAATGCGTCCGACGTCATCGTTATCGGGGCCGGGCTGTCGGGGCTTAATGCGGCGCTGTTGCTCGAAGGTGAGGGCGTTAACGTGACGGTGCTCGAAGGACGCAACCGCGCGGGTGGACGCGTCAAATCATTGCGGAACATTCCCGGTGCACCGGAGGTTGGAGGTACGGCATTCGGGCCCGGTTATGCTCGTCTTGTCGATGCGGCGAGAACCTATGGCGTGGACCTCGTCGATATCACGCCGGTCGTCCCATATTTCTTCCGGCGCGAACTGATCCTCGATGACGAAGTGATTCCCGCGGCGAACTGGCCGGGCCACCGGCTGAACCCTTTTCCGGAACCGTTCCGTGAAGTCATGCCCTGGGCCTACATGAACATGCTGGTTGGCTCGACGAACCCATTGCAGACCGCCGATGCATGGCTGGACCCGGCCAATGCGAAATTCGATATCGCCTTGCACGAATGGTTCAGCCAGCAGGGCCAGTCGGATGCGGTGATCCAGCTCGCGTACAACACGAACCCAACACACAGCGGCACGGCTTGGGACGTTTCCGCACTACAGGTGTTCATGGCGGCTGCCTTCGCCGGCATGCAGCGTCAACTCGCGGCCGGCGGACCCGTCATGGGCTACACGGCCAAGAACGGCAACCAGAGCATCCCCGAGGCGATGGCGGCCGCGTTAAAAAACGACGTGCAGTACAACAAAACGGTGGTGGGGATTCGGTCGAGCGACAGTGGAGCCGAAGTCCATTGCAGCGACGGCAGTATTTATCGCGCCGATCGCGTCGTCTGTTCGGTGCCTTGCTCGGTGCTAAGGCGCATCAGAATCGATCCCATGCTGAAGGGTCCCCAGGACAAGGGGGTCCGCACGCTGATTTCAAATGCGATTAACCAGATCCACATCGTGCCGAAGAAACCCTATTGGGAGGACGACGGCCTCAACCCGAACATGTTCACAAACAGCCTGGCCGGCATGGTGCTGGCCGAACACAAGGGTGCGGCGCCGGAAGACATCACCAGTATTTCAATCTGGGTCCGCGGCCTGAACGCGGCATGGATGGATCAGCAGGCTACTGACACGGCCGTCGCCGCGGTGATCAGCGATCTGGAGCGTCAGCGGCCTGCAGCCAAAGGCCAGCTCGAGGTCCTCGGATACAAGTCCTGGTATCGCGATCCATTCTCTGCCGGCGACTGGGCGGTGTGGCAGCCTGGCCAGATAACGGAGTTTGGAGCCGAAGTCGCCACACCGCATGGACGCATTCACTTCTGCGGCGAACACACTGCGATCGCCAATCGGGGCATGGAAGGCGCAATGGAATCCGGCGAGCGCGCCGCGTTCGAACTGTTCGAGGTGTTATAGGTGGCTCGACAATATTGGCCCGCCAGGCTGGCAATGTGTAATTTGGTTTCTGCGAACGCGAAATGACCTCTCTGATACGACCGTTTAAGGGCCTGCGCCCGGTGCCGGAGCGCGCGGCAGACGTTGCGGCACCACCATATGACGTGCTCGATACGGCGGAAGCCCGGGCGCGGGCCAACGGCCGGCCGCTCAGTTTTCTGCACATTTCGAAGCCGGAGATTGACCTTCCGGACGGCACCGATCCGTTCGCGCCGGAAGTCTATGCGAAGGGCGCCGAGAACCTTCAGCAAATGATCAATGAAAGCGTACTCGTTCGTGATACAACCGCGTCATTCTACGTTTATCGTCTGCGGATGGACGGACACGAGCAGGAGGGTCTCGTGGTTGCGGCATCGATTGCAGAATACGATAACAATCGCATTCGCAGGCACGAACTCACGCAACCCTACAAAGAAGATGACCGCGTGCGGCAAATCACCGCGCTGAATGCTCAAACCGGGCCAGTGCTGGTTGCATACCGGAGTTCAGCCGAGGTCAAAGCCATTATTGATGCAGTTGTTCAGGAAAATCCTGTATACGACCTGGTAACGGACGACGGTATCGGGCATTCGCTGTGGGTGATCGATAATTTCGCGCAGATTGAGGAACTCACCAAGAGTTTCGAGGCAATGGACGCGCTGTACATCGCCGACGGTCACCACCGTTCTGCTGCGGCTTCCCGCGTCGCTGCAGCGAAAAAAAAGGCGAATCCGGCGCATACAGGTAGTGAGGCGTATAACTATTTTCTTTGTGTGGCGTTCCCTCACGACGAAACCAGGATCCTCGACTACAACCGCGTAATTCGCGATCTCAATGACTGGCGGCCGGAGCAATTGCTGGAGCAGATCGAACAGCGCTTCGAAGTTACGCCGTCGGATACGGCAGTTCGACCCGACAGGCCAGCACAATTCGGAATGTACCTCGACGGCCATTGGTATCAGCTGGATATCCGCGAGGAATGGATTCCGGTGGACGATCCTGTTGCCAGGCTCGATGTCAATTTGCTTCAGGACCATTTGATCGGCCCGCTGCTTGGTATCGAGGACCAGAGTACGGATTCTCGAATCGACTTCGTGGGCGGTGTCCGCGGTTTAGAGCATCTGGAAAAGAACGTCGACAGCGGTGACATGCAGATTGCGTTTTCGTTCTTTCCCACTCGCATGCAGGATTTGATGGCTGTCGCCGATGCCAACGAAGTGATGCCGACGAAATCGACCTGGTTCGAACCCAAGCTTGCAGACGGCCTGGTTACCCACGTCCTCGACTAAGGGCCATCTCATTCCCCCTTGCGTTGAAAATCACGTGCAAACGCTGACTATGGGCAGTCGATTCCGATGTGCCGACATGGGAGAATAGCGAAGCATCTGACCTCCTCGGCTATGCCCTGATCACAAATACAAACAGCAGGTACTTTTAATGACTAAAGAAGAACTACAACCGCCAGAGGGGTGGGTTGACGGCATGGTGCCGACGATGAATGGCACGGGGTTCATGTTCGAAAGGATCGACGCTTATGCGGAAGAATTCATCGAATACTCGGGCGGCATTGATGATGAAGTTCTGGACATGGGCTGCGCCTATGGTGTCGCGTCGATTTCCGCCCTGCAGGCAGGCGCCAGGGTACGTGCCTGCGACCTGGACGAACGGCACATCGAAATACTTGAATCGCGCGTACCGAAAGAGTTGCGCGCTAACTTGACCTGCCAGCAAGCCCAATTGCCGGACGTGGATCTACCTGCTGACCATTTCGGCGCTATTTTCTGCTCCCGGGTGTTTCATTTTCTGTCGGGCGACGACATCGACGCCTCTACACGCAACATGTTCCGGTGGATGAGGCCAGGCGGAAAACTGTATATCGTCGCGGACACGCCCTACGGCATCTGGCGAAATTTTATTCCGACGTGGGAGGCTAATTACGACCGGGGCGAACGGTGGCCCGGTTGGATGGAACCGGCAATGGACTATTTGCCGTACGGCCCTTCGGGCAAGGGCAAACACCCTCCCTTCATGAACCTGCAGGACCCCGACTTACTGGCGCGCACTTGCACCGAAGCCGGATTCAATGTGCAGCGCGCCACGTTCATCGCGCGCCCGGATTTTGGCGAAAAGGGCCGAATGGACGGACGTGAAAACTGTGGCGTGCTGGCCATTAAACCGGCCTAGGCCTGAGAGCTTTACGCTTTTCGATTCGGCGGAGTTCGACTGGGATAGAATAAGCAACCAGAGGCCATCGCCGCGGTGGTGGTCGATCGCTCGAATAATCTAAAGGTACCGGTTGTCATGATCTCCCACGAACTTTTGCGCGATCAGGGAATCCTGAAAATCTTCCCGGAAGGCCCGCTGGAATCCAGTGACTTCGAGACACTCAGCCAGGAGGTCGATGAATACATTGTGGCGGAAGGCGCACTGACCGGAGTGATGATTCGAACAGCATCATTTCCAGGATGGGAAGATTTTAGCGCGCTGATATCGCATCTGAATTTCGTGAAAAACAACCATGCCGATATCGGCAAGGTCGCTGCCGTTACCGACAGCAAGTTCCTGGCAATCATGCCGAGAATTGTCGAACTGTTCATCAGCGCTGAAGTTCGGCATTTTAATTACGATGAGCCGGATACAGCCATGGCATGGTTGACCGCCGAGTTGTCGGACACCGCGGCGAACTAGCACCAGGGCCCCGGCTTTTTCGCTGCTGCACTATGAAATTTTCCAGCGGACATTGGTATGCGGTCTTGAGCTCGCGGGAGCTACGCAATCGGCCTTATGGTGCGACGCGATTTGGCGAACGCCTGGTGTTTTGGCGGGATAGCGCCGGCAAAGCAGTGTGCTTCGACGATCGCTGCCCGCATCGCGGTGCCGCTCTGAGCCAGGGGCGCTTGCGCGATGGCACACTCGCCTGCCCGTACCATGGGTTTCGCTATGACTCCAGTGGTCGCTGCGTCGAGGTGCCGGCCGAGGGCACCTGGCACATCCCGGAGCATTTCCGCGCCGGGACCCGGCCGGTCGAGGAAGAACACGAATTTATCTGGCTTTGGCGTGGCCCGGAGACGGCAACAGAGGAACTGCCACCGGTTCCGCAGTTTCCGGTGCCCAATGGCACGATTTTCGGGGAGTGCATTCAGCACTGGCCAACGCATTACACGCGCTGCATCGAAGGTGTCATTGATCACAGTCACCTGCCATTTGTGCACCGCAAGTCGCTGGGAATTTTTATTCGAAACCCACTGACATCGATCAGGGTTGAACCGTTTGATGGTGGATTCCGCTCGAACATGCTGCGGGACGACCGCGTCATGCACCACGTCGATTTCGTTTACCCCAACGTTTGGATTCAGAATTTGAGTGACCGATGGACGATGTCTGCCACCTTCGCCCCGATCGATGACACCACGACCGCGGTTTACAACCGATGGCACCACAAGATTCGGGCCCCGTTGTTGCGATCCTTCGTCAACCTGTGGGGGCGATTCAGTGTCTTCATGGTGTTCCACGAAGATATGGCAATACTCGCGACCCAGCAGCCGGCGAACACGGACGACGCAGCGGCGGACAAGCTCGTGCCCAGCGATGCGGCCCAGATGGAATTCCGCAAAATGCGGGCCCAGTATCAAAAAGAATTCGATGAAGTTGCCGGACAAATAGATCCACAGGATGGGCCGCGGTCCGCATCGAAGGCCGGGTGAGCTGAACAACGGAAAGTCAGGCGGCAGAATGACACGAAGCGCATCGGTCTAAACTAAAACCAAATAAATTCCCAACAGAAAAAGGGGCCTCGCATGGATATTGACATCGTTCTCGATTCCCATCTTCCACCGGAGCAGCTGACCGAACTCGGATTGCTCGCCGAGAACTACGGTATTCGGGCTATATGGAACGCGAGTTACCTGGAAGGCCGGGATCCGTTCACGAACCTGGTCGACCTTGCCATGCAGTCGAGCCGAATCAAGCTGGCACCGATGGCGCTGAACGGCTACGAAATGCATCCGTTTCGTATAGCTATGGCACTACAGACATTGAACGAGATCGCCGAAGGCCGGGTTGAGACGATGATCGGTGGCGGCGGTGAGGTTGTCATGGCGCTGGACATTCCGTTCGAAAAGCGCATCAGGTACGTCCGCGAGGCCATCGAGCTAGTCAAAGGTGCAACGACGCAGCGGCCTTTCACCTACAAAGGCGAACTGTTCAGCATCGAAAACTACAACCCACAATGGACAACGGCGCAGCCACCATTCATATACGCCGGCGCCAACCGGCCGCAAATGGTACACATGGCCGCCAAGACAGCCGACGGAATTTTCATGAGTGATCTATCGGTCAACCTCGCCAAGAATGCTATCGATAGCGTGCATGAGCGGCAGGCGGAAATTGGGCGGGATCCGGCCGGATTTCGTTTCAACAACTTCATGGCCTGGTACGTCTATGACGACCCGGCCGAGGCACGACACGAGGCGAAACGCTGGATCGGTTTTCGCGCGCTGTTCCGCGATTACATGATGCTGGAGATCATGAGCGAGGAAGATTTTGCCATCATCATGAACCACATTCCCGAGATTTACGCGATGGCCGCCAAGGATGCCGACTCAGTAGAAGGCCTGCCCGATCGGCTGCTGGATATCTGCGTTGACAAGCTGACCCTGACCGGCGGCGTCGAAGACCTCGATGGCATCATCGAGCACCTGCTCGAGTACAAAGCAATCGGTGTAACCGAAACCTGCATCGAACTGAAAAACCACCAGGCCCACGGTATCAAGTTACTCGGCGAACGGGTTGTGCCGGCGCTGAAATAGAATTGAGGAACCAGGAACGGTCGATACAATCCTCTGATGACCACCGCAAAGATTCACCGGCCCAACCTGCTGGTCGCAGATCTGGAAAGATCACTGCGCATATACCGCGACATACTCGGGTTTCAGGTGGCCTATGCGGGGCCCGCATCGGAGGGCGGGCTCACGCACCGATGTCGCATTCACCTATCCGGACGGTCACCGGGTCGTTCTGTTCCGTCAGCACGCGGTCGATTAAGTCACGACCGGGAATGCGCCCGCCAGTAGCCGCGTGACTAGAACCACGCACGAAGACCTATGACCCATTGAAAGTCATCTGTCTTTTCACCGGCCGCCCTCGCAAAATCCCCTGTGTCGCCGAACTTCTTCCACCAATTTACGCCGATGTAGGGGGCAAATTCCCGGCGGATTTCATAACGCAGCCGCAGGCCAATTTCCATATCGGACAGGCCGGAGCCTATGCCGGCTTCGACATCATCTTTTCCATACCAATTGATTTCCAAATCCGGCGTCAGAATCAAGCGCTGTGTAAACAGGAGCTGATATTCTCCTTCCAGCCGTGCCGCCGTGCGTCCACTTTCACCGATAAATACAGCGGCATCAATGTCAAAGAAATATGGTGCGAGCCCTTTAAAGCCCAGGGCGAGCCAATCGCGGGTCGGCTCTGGGCGTATATCGCCACGCCATCCGGCCTGCAAGTCCCAGTAAGTTGTGAGCGCGCGGCTATAAAGCAACTGAATCTCCAGCTCTTCTACCCGGTTATTGACGTATTCGCCTTCGGTCTTGAGCCATAGTTTGTTAAGGTCCTTGCCCACCCAGGCTTGCACGTCATCCCATACCAACGGGTTGTCGCCGGATGCCGCACGCATTTCCAGTTGGCCAATCATGACTTTGGCAAGGACGGGGTCATCTTCCACTGCCGCCAATGCTGCGGTCCATACGCCAAGACCGCCGAACAGCAGTCCTATACAAATATGTTTCTTAATCGGTTTCATTCCTAGCTGACTATGACCGTCCGAAACATGCCTAGCATGTGGTAGAGGAGGTGGCAGTGATAGGCCCAGGTGCCGCGTGCATCGGCTGTGACCAGATAGCTTATCTTCGAGCCCGGTTGGACGATGACCGTGTGCTTGCGGGGTAGATGAGCACCGTCGCCGGACTCCAGGTCACTCCACATTCCGTGCAAATGCATCGGATGGTTCATCATGGTGTCATTCACCAGGGTGATGCGAACACGCTCACCATATTCAAGCTCCAGCGGCTCAGAATCAGAAAACTTTATGCCGTTAACGGACCACATATACCGGGCCATATTTCCAGTCAGGTGAAGCTGAATTTCCCTTTCGGGGTCGCGAGGGTCGGGACTTGGATAAAGATTGCCCAAATCCGCGTAAGTCAGAACGCGCCGGCCATTATCGCGTAGCCCAATTCCCGGGTCGTTCGGCCGGTACTGTGGATCCTCCGCTCGCATATCTACCTGCGGCCCAAATTCGGTTGCCCGATGGACGATTGGTTCAGAGCTTCCATGGCCCACTCTGCCGGCTTTTGATACCGCAGCGTTGTCCATGTCGTGCATGCTGTGATCCATGGCGCCATGATCCATCGCCATACCCATGTCCGCATGCGTCAATACAGGAGCAGGGTCCATTTCCGGGACGGTAGCCCTTAAAGAGGGATCGGGCGTCAGGGTCCCTCGTGCATAGCCTGTTCTGTCGATCGCCTGTGCGAAGATCGAATACGCGGTGTCGTCCTTGGGTGCGACGATGACATCGTAGGTTTCTGCAACGCCGATCCGGAACTCGTCCACCGTTACGGGCTCAATATTCTGACCATCGGCCGCCACGACTGTCATCTCGAGTCCCGGAATTCGCACATCGAAAAAGCTCATGGCCGCGCCGTTAACAAAGCGCAAACGCACTTTTTCTCCGCGCTTGAACTGGCCTGTCCATCCATCTGCAGGCGTTCGCCCATTCATCAGGAACGTGTATGTATATCCCGTTACGTCGGAGATGTCGCGATAGCTCATCCGCATTCGGTTCCACATAGCTCGTTGATTCCAGGTCTGCTTTAGCCCCCGGCTCTCGAGATCGCGCCACAGGTCACCGGCCGTGCGCTGTCGAAAGTTGTAGTAATGACTCTGTTTCTTCAGCTTCGCATAAATTTTTTCCGGATCTTCATCGCTCCAATCTGACAGCATGACTACGTACTCGCGATCGTAGGTGAACGGTTCGGGTTGTCTCGAGTCGATAACGATCGCGCCATACATCCCCGTCTGTTCCTGAAAATCGGAATGGCTGTGGTACCAATAGGTGCCGCTCTGCTTAACATCGAACCGATATTCAAAAGTCTCACCCGGCGCTATACCGTTGAAACTCAAGCCGGGCACACCGTCCATATCGGTTGGCACAGGAATCCCATGCCAGTGAATGGAGCTATCCACGGCCAGCTGATTGGTGACCCGCAAAGTAACGGAATCCCCTTCCTGCCATCGCAGCACCGGCGCCGGTACGGTGCCATTGACCGCCGTCGCGATCCGCCGATGTCCGGTAAAGTTGACTTCCTGATATCCGATCCGCAAGTCAAACCGATTTCCTTGCAGGGTTTGCGGTTCGCTATGCGCAGCTGTCGCAGCAAGCCCGCGCCTTGGGTCAATACCCAGCGATAACAATGCTCCACCGGCAGCGATACCAGTCACGAAGCGCCTGCGGGACAATGGCGCCGTGCTGGGTATCGTCGGTGTGTATTTCGGATTCACTATGTTTCTCATAAATTAAGCGATGAGAATGCTCGGACGGAACGGTTTCTGGGCTCGTCGCCGATACAAGACAGGGAGATGATTATCAGCTCGTAACCCACAAATGAACCCAGGGTTCCCGAAGCACAGGAACCACCAGGATTTCCGGGCGCGATGCCCTTAGGGTTACGCTAGTCGGGGTGGGTGAAAGAGGATTTCTGCCGGACCTTCCGCCAGAAGAAAAGCATAACTGACGAAAACCATGGCTAACGATACGGGTATTGCGTCCAGCTCAGAGCCACAAAAGACCACGGAGCAACTGCCGACACAATGTTGGCAGCCCTCGTTGCATGTATTGGATTCTCGGTCGGTATCAAAAAGAACGTCCAGGCTGATCGGAGATTGTTTGTCCGCGCAATGCTGATGATCAACGGTCGATACGCGCCCCTCGATGGACAGGTCAAAAGTCTGGATCAGGGACGCAAAGGACTGGGTCGCAAATAGCACGAGCATGAAAAATGCAACAATTCGAAATCTACGCTGATTCATAACAACGACGTGGCTATGCTTTCGGTGCCGCCAGACGATAGATCAAGTATGAGCAATTGGCAAGGACAGCCACTGGCACATTCGATATTTGCTGCGCGGCAGTAGTCCCAGTGTAATTGCCGATTGGTGCCCTCAGGCAACTTTGACGTCGGGGATAGCGAACAGAGACTTCCACTCTTTCGCAATCAGCAGGTCCATCAGTTCGCTGGCCTTGCCTTCCTGCTTCTTCTCCATCTCAAAGTGCATGGTGATCAGCGCCTCATCCACCTGTGGCCCAAACAAAGTGCGTAAATACTCCATCGGCACCCTGGGGTCGTCCTCGTCCACGAAATTGCCGTCAGCATCAAACTTCGGCGGTAACATCGGTGGCACATAAAATACGTTCGGCTCCGTCCCAAACTCCGGATGCAACGGCAACGCCACCTTCCACTGGTTGACCAGCTTGTCGATCGGCCCGTCCACATCCTCCACAAACCCTACAAAGCGCAATCGCCCGGGGCACTGCCGCGCACATGCCGGCGCTACCCCCTCCTCCAGCCGCGGAAAGCAAAAGATGCACTTCTGACTTTTGCCCGTCACGTAGTTGAAATACACCTTGTCATACGGGCACGCCTTGTTGCATTCCCGAAACCCCTGGCAGCGATCCTCATCCACCAGCACGATCCCGTCCTGCTCGCGCTTGTAGATCGCCCGCACCGGACAGGCCTCCAAACACGACGGCTTGGTGCAGTGGTTGCACAGCCGCGGCAGGTAGAAGTGGTAGTTGTTCGGGTACTCCCCCGAAGAGGTGTCCTCGTCCCAGTTAGCGCCCTTGCCCATCGGCACCTTCTGCTCGAGCCGCGCCTCGGTGCCTTCGAAATACACCTGCTCAAAGTTCAGCGGAATTTCCGAACCGTGGTCTTCCTTGGCCGGTAGCACCCCCGGCTTCAGCGCCGTGCCGTCCGCCGTCCAGCCGCCACCGCCGTCTTCCCAGTAGCGCGGATACCCCGGCCCGGGCTTGGTCTCCACGTTGTTCCACAACATGTGTTCCTGGCCCGGCTCGTCCGTCCACAGGCTCTTGCACGCCGCGGTACAGGCTTGGCAACCGATACACTTGTTCAGGTCGATTACCATTGCTACTTGTCGTTCAACGCTCACTTCAGTTACCCCCGTCAAAGAACTGACGCTACATCGTCAATCGTTGCGCGCGATCAATCGCCGTCACGCCCCTACGTATTTTTCAAAGTTGCACGTGCAGTCATGATGCGTCTGATTGGGCACGTTTTCCGGTGCTCGGAAGTTCAGATGGCCATAACCGCTAACCATTTGCACTGGCTTCAACAGTCCCGCCGTCGAAATCACGCTATTAAAATTCTGACGTTCGCGGAACATCATCGGATCCCAGCCATGATACATGAACAACTGTTTCGGCTGCATGCTCGGCGTGACTCGTGCCTGGGCAACAAATGAACCGAATGAATTAAAAACCCTGATCAATTCACCATCCTCGACGTCACGCGCCTTTGCATCATCGGGATTCACGTGGATGTCCGGCTCCCCGCGCTGCAGGCTGATCAGCAATGAATCGTCCCGGTACAGGCTGTGTACTCCGTGGCGCGCGTGCCCCATGGTCAGGCGCAGCTCATAACCGTCAATCGCGAGCGGATCCTTGTAAATCGGCAATTGCTCACCTTCGCTCAGGAACCAATCGTGGTCGATATAGAATTGCTGCCGGCCCGTCAGGGTCTTGTACGGCTTCTTGTCGCGGGTGCTGGCCAGCGTTTGGTAGTTGAATGCTGCGCCGGGGCCAAACTGCACGTCCTCGGAGTCCTCGCTGCGCACGATGCCGGCCTCGGCGAATTCTTCCCAGCTAATCTTCGGCAGGCCCGGCGTATTTTCAAAGATGAACTCGACAACGTCGCGCGGCTCCTTAAACTTCCCGTTCAGCGTAAACAGCTGGCCCGCCTGCGTGTAATCGCGCTCGATAGGCCGGCCAAACATCGAATCCTGGATCGGCTCGATGCCCCGCTCGACGGCCAGCTCGCTGATTTTCTCCAGCAGTTCTTTCTGTATGATCCAGTCCGGTTTCGAGTCGCCGAGCGGCTCGACCGCAGCATCGAGAACACTCACGTATGGTGTGCGGCCTTCCATCGTCATGTCCTGAATTTCGTAGTGATGGGCGGCGGGCAACACGTAGTCTGAATACATCGCCGTCGCGCTCATGTCCGGCGTGATCGTAACCAGGGTCTTGACCTTCGACAGCGCCGTCTCGCGCCACCGCTGCCCGGATGCACGCCAGCTGACCGGGTTGTGTCCCGCCATGATCGCCATGTTCCACGGCTTCTCGCCGTAGTCCGGCATCCACTTCCGCTCGATCGCTTCGCGGTAATGCTTGTCGATGTGATCGGCCACTTCGTCGCCATAGATCTCAGCATTGAGCTGGCGATAGTCGGTCTTCGCGTAATCCCAGGTGGAGAGCGCGGCCACCCGTAGCCTGGGTCCCAGACCGTCGAAGAAGTATTTCTGCATTCCGTCGGCTCTTGGCATATTCGTGGTCTGCAAACCACCGCCCTCACGACCGGTGTCGCCGGTCAGCGCGCACATCAACAGCCAGGCCCGCAGAACCAAATCGCCATGCAACCACTTGTTGACACGGTATCCAGCGAAAATCATTCCTGCACCGGAACCCGCGAACGAGCGGGCGATATTACGAATCACCGCTGGACTGACCCCGGTAATACTGGCGACTCTTTCCGGCGTGTAGTTCTGTGCGATCTGTTTTGCGAGTTCGAATACCGTCGTGACGTCGACCGCACCGTCGGAGGTTGCAACCGTCCATTGCCCCTCCACAGCCGGCTCGAACGCACCGAGCACCAGGGACTCTTCCGGTCCGTCAGACGGAGGAGCGAACGGTGATTTGTATCCGGTCGCCGGCGCCAACACCGGCGCCTTGGCTTTCGTGTCCCAGAAATAGAAGCCGTCTTCCCTTCCGCCTTCGACCAGGTCGGACTCACGCAGGAATTTCTGGTTATCCAAACGCACGAGGAAAGGCAGATCCGTTTGTTCGCGGACGTAATCCCATTCGATTGAGCCGTCTTCGATAATCGTCTGCACCATTGCCATGGCCAGCGCGGCATCAGTACCAGGCTTCGGGTTGACCCACTTCGATGCGTGCATCGCGCTCGGGTTGAAGTCCGGGGAAATCACGACGACGTCGGTGCCGTTGTATCGAGCCTCCCAGAAAAAATGGGCGTCTGGAATCCGCGTTGCGGCCGGGTTACAGACCCAAACGAGGCAGCACTTCGACTTGTATACGGCGGCCATGCTGTCGCCTGGCAATGGATGCCCGAGTGTCTGGAACGCCCCGACCGGCAGATCGCCGACTCCGGCAAAGGTCTCCGGCATTTCACATCCGGTGATGTTGCCGAAGCGGAACAGGCCGCCGAACGTCGCCCGTTTCAGCAGCAGCGCCGTACCCATGGCAAAGCTTATCGATCTTGGCCCGTCCGTCACGGCGTAGTCGATAAACTTACCGCCGATCTCAGTCAGTGCCTGGTCCCAACTGATACGCTCCCACTGTCCTTCGCCGCGCTCACCGACACGCTTCATCGGGTACAGCACCCGCTGCTTGCCATACATTTGCTTGGCATGGCGCAGGCCTTTCTGACAACCGCGCGGGCCGTAATCCGGTACGTCGTCGCCGGATGCCCCGTATTCGCCCTGCTGTTCTTCGCGCCAGACAATGCCGTTGCGAACGTATACATTGAATGCACAGTGGCCGGTGCAATTGATTCCGCGGCTGCCGCGCACGACCCGGTCCCAGGTCCACTTGTTGCGCATCAGGTCTTCCCAGCGACGATACTGGCTGGCCCCGCTGTCTTGCGCCGACGCTACGCCATAGCGCAGCGTCAGAGCAAGTGCACCCGAACCGGACAGGAACGCACGCCGGGTCGTCGTCATCAGCTCCATCAAGGCTTACTCCAATGCGCTGGGTCCGCCGCCGCAAGGCGGCGCCAGAGGCTTGTTGTAAAACGAAACTTACACCAATCAGGGGCGTTTTTCAGACCGAAATCCGTCCAGCAGTCAGTCGTTTTGCCGCTCCGCGGCTCAGACTATGCCCGCATTCGTCATGCGCTCAATGACCTTTTCCTGCCGCTCCCGGTAGAACGCTACGCGGTCAGCCGGCGGCGTGACCTTACCGTCCTGTAGCAGGGAATTGGCCGGGTGAATATTCGCCTCGGCATACGCCATTGCATACAAGTCGGTCGGCTGCCTCGCCAGCAGGTTTGACATGCCAACGCGGCGCCGTTTCGAGCGCAGGCCGCGAATATCGATGACGGCGTGCGCCAGCATGCTTTCACCACCCGGGGCCGCCTCAGCAAGGATATTTGAATTGTAGTCGACGACCTTCGACATCATGCTGCAGGTGTAGGCAGGGATCGGAATATCGTCGATCGACGCGGTGTTCGCGGAAATAACGTAAACGGCATTCTCGAATGCCCTCGCCCGCCGGCAGGCTTCCCTATCGGTCATTTTCAGACTGCCTGGTTCACTGGTCGGATGCAGAATAATTTCGGCACCGCGCAGCGCATGGATGCGAGTCAGTTCGGGCCACATGATTTCCTCTGAGGCAACGGTGGCAAGGTTGCCAATTTCCGTTCGAGTCACCGGGAACACGCCATCCAGGCCATAAATGTCCAGGTATTTGTCGAGCACGTCATGCGGTGTCGAATCCAGCGCCGACGTCAACCGCCGGTAACGGTGAACGACGTCGCCGGACGGATCGATGATGAAGCAGGTCTGAAAATAAATCTCCGGAAAATTGGGATCAATCTCGTATACGTTCCCGGCGAGAAAAAGCTTGTTTCTCTGTGCAATGTCGCCCAGAGCTTCATACTCTGGTCCGTCGTAACGGATGCAGCCTATCTCCATCCAGTGTTCGTGGCCTTCATGAATAGGGAACCCGCTGAATATATACTCCGGCAATACGGTCAGCCGAACGTCGGTGCCCTGGTGAAACTTGACGAAATTGACGTGCGCATCGACATATCCGCCGATCCTCTTGATGGTTGCAGCCATGACCTTGGCAGAACTCTCACGGTCCTTACACCGGTTGACACCAGTCACGCTGATCTGTAGCGCCCCGCCCGTGTAAAGAGGTACGTCCAGAGACGTTTTATCGGACATTTTTTGATCCCCAAATCAGGAGTTGCGATTTTTGTTAAGGCCTGCAGTCTCGCTGAGGGCTACTGCTACCGACAAGGACTTACCCGGCGGCGCTCTACCAGATGGTCAGTAAGCCTGCTGTCTGACAAATGGTGTTGCGGCACCCGATGTGGTATGCCTGACGCCTCCGATGGTAGCCTCTGGTCGAGTCACCATTTGAAGATATTGGCAGCGGGACGCGATTGATTTGGCCGGTTTTAGCGATATCGAACAGCGCCTTCAGGAACGCGAGCGGCAAAACCGCTATCGGCAGCGGCGGGTTGTAGAAAGCCCCCAGGGCCGCACGCTGCAGATAGACGGGCGACAGTTGCTGAACTTCTGCGGCAACGATTACCTGGGACTTGCCGGCGACGCACGCGTGCGCGCTGCATTCAAGCAGGGGATCGATGACTGGGGCGCTGGCAGTGGTGCAGCCCATCTGGTATGCGGACATTCAAAACCGCATCACGAACTTGAAGAGGCCATAGCGGAATTTACCGGGCGGCCGCGCTGCCTGTTGTTTTCATCCGGATACGCGGCCAATCTCGGGGTCATCAACGGGCTCCTTAGCGTCGGCGACCACGTCTTCGAGGATCGCCTGAATCATGCTTCGCTACTCGATGGCGGCTGGATCAGTCGGGCGGAGTTTCAATGGTTTGATCACTGCGACATTGACGACCTGTCGGCGAAGCTCGCAGTACACGCCAAAAATGATGGGCGCAAACTAATCGTCAGCGACGGCACTTTTAGCATGGATGGCGACCTGTGCTTATTGAATGATTTGGTCCGGCTCGGACATCAGCACGGGGCCTGGATAATGATCGACGACGCCCACGGCTTCGGCGTACATGGAACCGAGGGGCGCGGCATCGTGAATCGGGAACAATTTAGCGTTGACGACGTGCAGATTCTCGTCGGCACGCTGGGCAAGGCCTTTGGTACTCATGGTGCTTTCGTCGCTGGCAGCGAGGAAATGATTGAGACCTTGATTCAGAAAGCGCGTACGTACGTTTTTTCGACTGCTTTGCCCCCGTCGTGTGCCGTGGCGACGCTGACCAGCCTCGAGATTTTGCGCAGCGAAGAATGGCGACGCGACCGCCTGCGCGATCACGTGCAGCAATTCCGGCAGGGTGCAAAGCAGATCGGATTGTCTGTCATGCCATCGGAAAGCCCAATTCAACCCGTGCTGGTTGGCACGGAACAAGCCGCGCTGTCGATCAGCGCTCAACTGGAAGAGCTTGGTATCCTCGTCACACCGATCCGGCCACCGACAGTACCGATCGGCTCCTCGCGCCTACGGATCACGCTGACTGCCGGCCACCGCGAAGAAGACGTCGATCACCTGCTAGGCGCATTGGAAGCCTGTGCAGCAGCATTGCAGGCGACTGCATGACTGGAACACTATTTTTCATCACGGGCACCGATACCGGGGTCGGCAAAACCCTGGTGGCTACGGCGTTGCTCGACGCCGCGCGACAGCATGGCCTCGAAGCCATTGGCATTAAGCCGGTCGCGGCCGGCTGTGAACCGGGTGAGCGCAGCCTGTTAAATGCCGACGCAATAGAACTGCGCGCAGCGGCGAGCGGCGACCCGGATTACCGTCAGATCAACCCGGTGGCGTTGGAACCGGCGATTGCTCCGCACATTGCTGCGGAACAGGCTGGGATCGCACTGGATGTCGGCACGCTGGCTGACCATTGCCGTGAAGTGACGGCAAGCGGTATCACCATCATCGAGGGCGCCGGCGGTTGGTTGGTACCTTTGAACGACACGGAAACGATGGCTGATCTCTGCGCAGAACTAGATGCAGCAGCAGTCCTCGTCGTCGGGATGCGACTCGGCTGCATCAACCACGCCTTGCTAAGCGTGGCGGCGATCGAAGGTTCCGGAGTCAAACTCGCCGGTTGGTTCGGCAATTGCATTGAGCCGGATATGCCCGCGTTGCAGGAAAATTTAACCACCTTGCGCAAGCGCATCGATGCTCCGTGCCTCGGAACTATCCCGTTGCTCGATCCATGCCACGCCGAGGCCGCCGCCCAGCATATCGATCTGCGACTGCTACTGGATGCGGCGTGATGATCGAATACGACCGAAACCACATCTGGCACCCATACACGTCGATGACCTCGCCACCGTGTGCTTATCCTGTCGCCTCCGCCCAAGGCGTCCGGCTGCGGCTCTCCGACGGCCGTGAATTGATTGACGGTATGTCATCGTGGTGGTGCGCCATTCACGGTTACAACCATCCAGTGTTGAATGCGGCCGTCGAAAAACAACTGAATGCTGTCGCACATGTCATGTTTGGTGGACTAACCCACGAACCGGCAGTCGAACTGGCAAAGAAGTTGATCGGTATGACGTCCGACCCCTTGCAGCACGTCTTTTTCAGCGATTCCGGATCAGTCAGCATCGAAGTCGCGATCAAGATGGCGCTTCAATATTGGTTTAACACCGGAAAGACGGGGAAATCGCGATTACTCACAATTCGCGGCGGTTATCACGGCGATACGTTTGGTGCAATGGCGGTTACCGATCCGGTCTCCGGCATGCATACGATGTTCAAAGGAGTATTGCCGCAACACCTGTTTGCAGCGCGCCCCGAAAGTCGGTTCGGCGAGCCGGTTAGCGAAAAAGATGTGAATGGAATTCGCTCGCTATTGGAACGACACCACCGGGAGATTGCGGCCATCATTCTGGAACCTATCGTGCAGGGCGCAGGCGGCATGTGGTTTTACTCGGCCGAATACCTGGCGGCCGTCAGGGAGATGTGCAGCGAATTTGATGTGCTGTTGATTCTCGATGAAGTCGCTACCGGTTTTGGGCGCACGGGCAAGTTGTTCGGATACGAGCATGCCGAAATTTCCCCCGACATCCTATGCATCGGCAAAGCAATGACCGGCGGCTACCTGACCATGGCGGCAACATTGACCACCGAAAAAGTCAGCGCTGGTATATCGGCGAATGATGGTGCGCTGATGCATGGCCCAACATTCATGGCGAACCCGCTAGCCGCCGCGGTGGCTGTCGCCAGTATTGATCTGTTACTGGAGGGTCCGTGGCAGCAGCGAGTTGCGGCCATGGAAGAACAAATGCGCGGGGAACTTCGGGCCATTACGAACCATCCCATGGTCCGGGACGTGCGAGTGCTCGGCGCGATTGGAGTCGTTGAAACCCACCAACCTGTACCGGCAAACGAACTACAAAATCAATTTGTCGAGCACGGTGTCTGGATCCGGCCGTTCGGCAACTTGATTTACCTGATGCCTCCGTACGTTATTGAATCGACGGACCTCTCGCAACTGACCGCCGCAATTGGACCGGCACTAGATCTGATCTGACTGATCGTCCCGCCCGACAGGCGGCAACGATTGCCGGACCCGGCAGCACAGCGCAATCGCTGGGCAATAATGCTGAGCGATCGTTCCTCCTGGCCACGACAACCGGAGAACCGTTTAGTGAGCGAAGCGTTGCATCGTCTCGGACCGATCTACCTGGCGCCTGGAATAAACCGACTGAACGCGGGTACTTTCATGCTCGTCGCATTCGTGACGATTGGTTTTCTGACCTTCGTCAATTTCGGGCAGGCCTATGTGTTGAATGAAATTCTGCTGATACCTCGGGAAGAACAAGGAAACCTGACGGGCCGATTGGCTTTTTTGACAGAGGTGGTGACGATCGTTTTGGTAGGCAGCTTTGGCGTGCTGTCCGACCGGATTGGTCGGCGCTCTATACTAATCGGCGGCTTACTGTTCATGGCAGTGTCCTATGTACTCTACCCATTGGCCACGAACGTCACTGAACTGTTCGTCTACCGATTCATTTACGCAATTGGTGTCGCTGCCGGTACCGTGATGATGGCGATATTGGTAAACGACTATCCGCTGGAAAGATCGCGCGGAAAGATGATTGCACTCGGCGGAGTGTTCAATGGCCTCGGAGTTATCGCCGTAAACGGGGCATTTGGTCCATTGCCCGAGTGGTTGGTCGCGCAGGGTTTTGACAGTGTTACGGCCGGGCGCTATACGTTCTGGCTGGTTGCCGCGCTACTGGTGCCGGCTGCGATTTGCTACCGGGTTGGACTAAAGGGTGGTACACCGGTGCACAAAGCACAACGACCGAAAGTCACGACTCTGCTGCAGAGCGGTTTTCTGGAGGCCCGCAATCCTCGCATGATGCTGGCTTATTTGACGGCACTGGTCGCGCGCAGCGACCTGGTTGTCGTGGGGACGTTTACCATTCTCTGGGGCACGCTGGCCGGTCTCGAGCAGGGCATGACTACCGCTACCGCGAGCAAGCAAGCTGTGTTTCTACTTTTGATCGCGCAGACAGCTGCAATGTTGTGGACCTTTGTTGTGGGTCCAGCGCTGGATCGTCTCAATCGCGTTACCGGCGTAGTCATTGGCACAGGGATCGCCGGCGCCGCCTTTCTCAGCGTCGGCTTCGTCGATGATCCGCTGGACCCGTCTGGATACCCCTATTTCGTTCTGGTCGGCATCGGACAGGTAAGTTGTTTATTGGCTTCGATGGCACTGATCGGTCAGGAGGCGCCGATTGCCAAGCGCGGTTCAGTCATCGGCATGTCCGCATTGTTCGGTGCCATCGGCATACTGATATCGACTCTTGTCGGCGGCCGGCTATTTGACAGCTGGATACCTGCCGCGCCGTTCATTTTGGTAGGTGCCGCCAACGCCGTCATTTTTGTCATTGCCATCGCCGTTCGAATCTTCGCTCCCGGCCCAATGCCGGCTGAGATTTCTGCTCGAGCATAAACACGATAGCTTGGCGGCACATCATGGCCCGCAGCTGCTCACAACCCGAGGGGCGTGAAAACATCGCGTTTCTTAAACAATGACTCAAGCTTTCGTTGTCTGATTCTCTTCGGGGTCAACCAGCGAACCGCTTCGCCACTTTTTTGAACGTTCAAAATACCTTCCACCAGGTACGGAGTTACAGTTTCAACATTGTCGGCCAGCAAGTTGAGCGTCTTCTTCGCCTCCTCCCATCCCCGCCCACGCCGCTCCGGAGGCGGAATCAACATATCGGTAATCACGATACCCGGACTCAAGTAGCACATCTTTACCGGCGTATCTTTCAGCTCCAGTGCCATACATTCCGTGAAGTATCTCAAAGCGTATTTCGTTGAACCGTATACCGCAGCGCCAACGCGGACTTGGCCGTTACTGCCGAATCCCTCCATATTAAATATCGTGCCGTGACCTTGTTTGTACATTTTTGGAATGGCGACATGGTTGCAGTACATCATCCCAATCATGTTGGTGTTGACGGTTTCTGGAATTTCCTCGCGGGGCAGCATGAAAAACGGAACCTTTGTCGCATCCCTGCCAGCGTTGTTGATCCAGATATCTACCGATCCAAGTGAGTCGGCGGCCATATTCCACAGCGTTTCGACCTGGCCGTAGTCAGTCACGTCGCAGGCACACCCAACGACGCGTCGATCGGGTGCGGCAGCCTTCAACTCGGCGACCACTCGTTCGACCGCGTCCGGGCGACGACTCGAGATCACTACGTCGTGGCTTCGCAGGAGAAATTCCCGCGCCATGCCAAGCCCGATACCCTTGGTGCTACCAGTGATTACGATGTTCATGGTTTTTCTCCTGCTACCCCGAGAACCAGCATATTGCCAAGAGTTGCGGCAGCCCGAACAGCCCTGAATCGGCTGCAATCTCCTATGTGGACACAGCCGGCAACCAAGACCATCGATAGTGGTAAAATCCGATGGCCGCCAGGATCGTAAAACACGGGCTAAACGGCCACCAACAGTTGGTAGAAATCCGTATTGCCGACCCCTGACGCCATCGATAGGCTGAAATTAAGCAGAGCATGTAGGAGGTCACCGGATCATGGTAGTAGAGATCAAAACCCTCGTATTTCCGACCGATTTTTCCGAGTTCTCAGCGGCGGCGCTGCCATGGGCACGCAGACTAGCTGATGATCTGGATGCATCGATTCACTGTGTCTATGTCGTCGAGGAGCCCCACATTTACTCTACGCTGGACCTCGGACCGGTAAATCTTCCGACTCTGGCTGAATTGGCCGATAGCGCTAAGGAGCGGCTAGACGAATTTGTTGAAGAGCATTTGCAGGAACTCGGCCAGTCGACTGTCGCCAAGGTGCTGACAGGAAGACCGGCTGACGAGATTGTCGCTTATTCACGAGATGCGGAGGCTGCGATAATCGTCATGACGACGCATGGTTACAGCGGTGTGAAACAAGTACTGCTGGGTAGCACAACCGAGGAAGTGCTCAGGCACGCGGACTGCCCGGTCATGGCAGTGCGGACAGTGGCTTAATTTAACTCCGGCACCAGGCGTTCGCCAATAATTCGGATTGCCTCGTCCGCATCGCCGTGGACTTTTAGCGTAATCTCATCCAGCCCGGCAGCTTCGAAACTTTTCAGGTGTTCGATGGCGCCATCGATGGCACCAAGATCGCCGGAAAATGTCAGGTTCGCTACAAGCGCCTCGACGATATGCTCGGGAATTCCGTCAATAACCGGGGTCTGCTGTAAGAATGCCTGCAAGAAAGCTCCCCAGTTCTCCTCAACGAATTCACTGTCCGCTTCGTTGAGAAACGGCGACGTGTACCATTTTTGCAGAATTCCGCGCCAAACCAACTCACGGCGAGCTTCTGCGATCGATTCCTTTTGGTCGGGTTTGATGTGCCAGGCATAAAAATTATTGAAGCGAAAATCTTTCTCGTTACGCTCGGCATCCTCTAATCCCCGGCGAGCATTCCCGAGAACTTCGGGCATCCGAGGTAATGGCACGTCACTCATCATGACCCCATCGGCCACGCGGCCCGCCATTTTCAGCATCGACGGGCCGGTCGCACCGACGTAAACCAACGGTGGGTCATCAGTCGTCCATGCCGCTTGGTAACCGAGCAGGCTATACATATCACCGGCATACTCGAGCAGGTCCCCACGCGCGGCGCTTCTCAGAATCTCCACGCATTCGCGAACGGCGGTCACGCGACGTGTAGGCTCTAATCCAGTGACTCGCATGACCGATCTTCCCAGGCCGCCGACGAGCAGTGAAGCACGTCCGCCACACATTTCGTTCAAGGTTAACAACGCGTCGGAGATCCTCATCGGGTGCATTTCGAATGGGCTGATCGGCACCACCCCCAATCGCATGCGTTGCGAATTGCGGGCCAGCACGGACAGACTCAGAAACGGATCTCTATGGCCGGGGAAGCTCGAGGCCCACAGCGTATCAACGCCGAAATTTTCAGCCAGACCACCAAGCCGCGCGACCGTGTCCGCGGGCAACCCGGCCGGGAGAAATATCTGAACCTTCATTGGAAGAGGTGAGTTTTAGAACGCTGCCAGTTCGTGTAGACCGGCCAGTCTAGGCTGCCAACGGCTCGTTGGGAATACCAAACCGCCGGCTATACCATTCGAATTTTTCTGCGTCTCGACCAGAATCAAGACCGAATTCCCGAAGCGAGTAGTGGTGCCTGCCATTCCGGTCTTTAGGGTTTGCCGCCAAATATCGATTCATTTTTTCGGCGACATCCGGGGTCAGTTCCCTGTCCATGGCTTGATAGATCCGCCGGACAACTTCCAGCGGCTGCGTTTCGAGATCATGGTACATGACATCAATGAAGCGGTTGGAAGCCCTGTCGCGCACCGGAATGGCTTGATCAAGCGCGGCGGACCATTGCTGCATGCAGTCGGAAGCAATGGCATGGGCGTCTACCACGTCGCTGAAGGCGCGGCGGAGCACCACCGTATTACTTGAAAACGAGCCAATGACGCGCAATGGATCCCGGTGAGTCTGAATAATTACAGCGTCGGGATACTCGGCGATCAGCTCAGCCAGTCCAAATAAATGCCCGGGCGCCTTGAGAACCCACCGGCCACCACCGTTGAAATGTTGTAGCTGCATCAAAAACTGGCGGTGGAATCGGTAGGATTCCTGATACCCATGCTGATTAAGCCAAGCCTGATAGGAAGGAACATTATTAAACGTGTGAAACAGGAAGCTTTGGAATACATGGGCCGTGATAGCTATGCACTCCTGTGGTAGGTGCGCTCCAACCGCATGAATCTGCCTAAACTCCGGCGCCATACGGTGAAACCACTTCAGGTTTCTCGCGCATAAGGCCTGCTGGCCCGCTTCGTTGACCGGACTTTCGAGCGTGGAGGACGGAAACATAACTTCCCATGTCAATGGCGTACGATGCTCCGGGTCCTGGGCCAGCAGTTCATGTAATAGTGTGGTTCCGGTGCGTGGCAGGCCGACCATAAATATCGGAGCAGAAATGATCTCTTTTTCGATTTCCGGATTTTGTTGCCGGTCACGCTCCAGGTAGAGCAGATTGGTCAATAATCTGACCAAATACTCTCGGCTGGCGAATCTACCGATAACGTTCAGCTCCGCTTCCTCGCGGTAAGATTCGAGCAAAACCCCTAACCCTTGCCTGTAAGGATAGTCACCAAAATCAGTCAGGCTCGCTCGCTTGCTCGCGGCTTCAAGAAGCTCGTCGTCGTTGAGCGAGTACGCTTTTCCGGATACCCTCGAAATGATCGGCCCGCACCGGTTAACAAGCTGTAGCGCGCTACGTATTGCAAGTTGACTGCGGGATCCCATATTGGTGAAATGCCCGGTCAAGAATATTTATGATTCAATGGATTGGCCCGTACGCGATATAGTTCGCGAGTCTTTCCCCCACGCGAGATATTAACCAAACCAACAGGGGAAAGTCCATTTTGCGCTCGCAGCGCAAGTTGCAACCCGGAGGTTTAGCATGTCGCCGATGGACTTAAGCTCTTACGTTAAAGACGTTCCGGATTTCCCCAAGGCAGGAATAGTTTTCAAGGACATCACGCCATTACTCGCACAGCCCAATGCGTTTGCGAGTGCCGTAGACTTTCTGGCCCGTACGATCGAATTGTCCGGCGCCAGCGAGATTGTCGCCATCGAGTCACGAGGCTTCATTTTCGGCGCGGCCGTATCCAGGCAATTGTCGATGCCACTTCAACTTGTAAGAAAACCAGGCAAACTCCCTCGCCCGTCTTTTCATGTTCGCTACGATTTGGAATATGGATCTGATCAGGTCGAAATTCACAAGGACGTCATTCAGCCTTCCAGGAAGTACGCCATAATCGACGACGTTCTAGCCACCGGCGGAACAGCAGCCGCCACCGCGGAATTAATCAATAGCAACGGCGGCGTTGTCGAATGCTGCGCATTCGTCATTGAGCTCAGCGAACTTGGGGGCCGGAAAAAATTGTCGGGTTGTGTCGTTGAAAGCTTAATTAAGTACAACTAGAAGTAGCTGATGCTGTTCTCTAACCCAGGGCCTGGCTAGTTATTGCGTTTCACAATATAGGCGGATAGCCAGCGAAGCGACTCGGTGTCGTTAGGGACGTGCTCCAGCTGAGACATTGCGTCATTATACAAATCCTCCGCACGTGCTTTCGCGCCCTCCAGGCCTGCGATCGACGGGTAGGTCGCTTTGCCGTTTTTCATATCCGAGCCCTGCGGCTTTCCAATCACGTCGGTCGAGCCCTCCACATCGAGCACGTCGTCTTTGACCTGAAATGCAAGGCCGACCATTCTTGCGAATTGGTCCAAACGGTCAAACTCCGGCTCAGTTGCATCGAACCGGCAATAGCAAGGCATCATGATCGACGCCTGGATCAAGCGCCCTGTCTTCCTCGAATACAGATCCTCTAAATCCGCTGGTTCCAGCTCAGCCCCTTCGGCTTCCAGGTCCATCAATTGGCCGCCAGCCATGCCGGTCGAGCCGATGGCCTCGGCCAGGCACCTGATAAGGCGGCCGCGGGTCTGGGGCATCGAATCGTATGCCGGATCTGCCGCCAGCACGTAATACGACAACGACTGCAAAGCGTCGCCTACGAGAATGGCTGTCGCTTCATCGAAGGCAATATGCGTTGTTGCTCTTCCACGCCTGAGCTTGTCATCATCCATCGCTGGGAGATCATCGTGTACCAGCGAATAGGCATGAATCATCTCAACTGCAACTGCAATGGGATCCAGCTGGACCGGATCCAGATCCAGGGCTTCGCCGGTTGCATATACCAGCAACGGTCGGACTCGCTTTCCACCACCGAGGACCGAGTACCTGAGCGCCTCATGCAGTTTCGACGGCTTGGCCTCCGGATTCGGCAACCACCGATCCAGCGCCGCATCGATACGCAATCGGTACTCTGAAATTCGATCGGCGAAATTCAATCGGTTCCCTCCCGAATCATGTCTCGGTGTAAGATACACCATTGAACTAACAAGATGTCAGCGACTCAACAGGTTGAAACAAGCCAACTGAGGTTCAGACCCGATTCAATGGAAAATTCAGCAAGCAATAGGTCTGCACTTGAATACCAGCATCGGATCCTGCCCGATGTTTCGCGGACTTTTGCGCTGACTATTCCGGCGTTGCCGACTGAACTGCGAGACGTCGTGGCCAATGCCTATCTTCTGTGTCGATTGGCTGACACGATAGAGGACGAGCCTGTTCTTGACTCCAACTCCAAGACGAAATTCCTGGAGCAATTTATTGGTGTGCTTAAACAAGAGAATGACCCGGATGAATTTGCGCATCGTGTAGCGTCACAACTGTCGGCTGAAACGCCGAACGCGGAACGCGACCTGGTAGCAAACACAGCCGCTGTAGTTCAGGTAACCCGTCAGTTTACGAGAACACAGCAAGACGCGCTGCTGCGTTGCGTTGCGGTAATGTGCGAGGACATGCCGAAATTCCAGCGGACAAAAACCCTCGATGGATTGGAGCGACTGGAGGATCTGGACGGATATTGTTACGTCGTTGCGGGTGTGGTGGGGGAAATGCTGACGGAACTGTTTGCTGAGCACTCCAAGCCGGTTGCAAAGCGCAAGGCGAGCATGATGCCGCTGGCCGTCTCTTTCGGGCAGGGCCTGCAGATGACAAATATACTCAAGGACATTTGGCGGGATAGCGAGTCCGAGACATGCTGGCTGCCCCGCAGTTTCTTTACCGACATCGACGGTAGTTTGGCTCAAGTACTTGTCGAACGCGACGGGACCCGTATTTCTGATGGTATTGCCCAACTCGTCGGTGTCGCGCATGGCCACTTGATTGCCGCGCTCCGTTATACCTGCAATATACCCAGACGCGAAGTTGGGATTCGAAAATTCTGCGTTTGGGCCATCGGCCTGGCGGTACTCACATTAAGAAACATCTATCGCAACCCCGGCTATACGGATGGAAACCAGGTTAAGGTTTCGCGACGTGCGGTCAAGGCGACAGTTTTCGTTTGTAATATCGCGCTGTATAGCAATACAGGTTTAAAACTTCTGTTCGCGCTTGCGGCCCGCGGTTTACCGCTGGCGTCACTGGATAAAGCACAGCAGCAATCCGGATCGGATCAAAACCCTCAAACTGCCGAGTCTGTCGATTTACCCGGCACCTTAAGCTCTTCCGCGCAGTAAGCCGCGGACCGGATCGCGTCGGCCGAGGCCAGCCGATATTAACCAATGCCAGCGGAATCGCGAGACTCACGCATGCACCATACCCGTGAAGGGAGCCTTCGACCGGTGCTGATGGTGGTAGCCACCGCAGCTGAAAGGCAGGCTTTTGTCAGAGGATGCCGGGAGCACCCCGATGGCCGACGTTTACTTGAGGCGGCGACAATCGTGCAAACGGGTATCGCCATTAGCGACTTCGCCGGAAGCTTAAACGAATCAGTGGTAGCTGGCGCATCGGGGCTGGTGTCGCTGGGAACCGCCGGCGCTATCGCTCCGAACATAGATCCGGGAACGCTTCTGCTACCTGCCCAAGTGCGTTGGCTGAACGGAGCTATGGCTAAGGTCGATGCCGAATGGCACGCACAAACGAGTGCCCGCCTACAGCGAGAATTCTCCATTGTGACAAAAGATATCCTGCACTCGGAGGAGGTCGTCCAATCCCACGCCAAACAATCGCTGTTTGAGCAAACCGGTGCAATAGCTGTTGACATGGAATCAGGTGTGCTTGCAAGGCTGGCACAAACCGCGGATATTCCTTTCCTGATTGTCCGAACGGTGCTGGATCCCGCGAATCACGGAGTACCCTCGGCGGCGAGCTCATCTGTCGATCAAAACGGTGACCTCGATGCGGTGGCGCTTAGCCGCCACCTGGTGGCTCAGCCATTTCAGCTTGCTGCGGTAATACGCCTTGCGATGCAGTTTCGACGCGCCGCCCGAACTCTGCGCGGTACGGGCCGATTCGGCGCCGGTGTGCTACTGGAACACTGAAAGCTACGCCGGACGAATACAATGCAGACATCTGCCAACAACAACGGAGAAGATTGGCAGGCTTCCATCGAGTAAAGTCATCCGAATGGGCAGTCAACTCGACAAAAAAATCGGTGCCTGCACGGGCCGATGGGTACGCTGGAGCGTCACTCATCCCCTTGCAATTATCGTGTCTTTCGTGGCCGCAACGGCGCTGTTTTTAGCTTACAGCATCGACCAGATGGGCATCGATACCGACACCGCAGAGATGCTCTCGGAGCGACTCGAGTGGCGTCAGAACTTCAACGAATTTAGATCGACATTTCCGGATCGGTACAAAACAATTCTTGTGCTTGTTGATGGCCGGCAACGACTGGCGGTCGTTGATGTGGCTAACCAACTCCGTGACGCCATGGACAATGATGGGAAACTCTTCGAAGCTGTGTACCGGCCGGGGAGCGGCGAATTCTTTGATCGCAACGGACTGCTTTACCTGAAACTGGAAGAACTGGAGCAGTTATCGGACAAGCTAATGACAGCGCAACCGCTGCTGGGCCCGCTAAGCGCGGATTTCACCATCGGGACGTTCGTGGAGACGCTGGAGCGCGCGATCCGCGAGGGAAGTGAGAAAGATATTGCGAGTCTGTCACCGGTGCTAGATCAAATCGCGCTGGCAATTGATGCGGTAAACACTAACCAGTCTTACCATGTCGATTGGTCGAAGCTGCTGGTTGACGAATCCACCTCGGATCAGCTTCACCGCGAATTCCTCATCGTCAAACCAAACCTCGAATTCTCCAGGATACAGCCAGCCGGCGCCGCTATACGGCAGATTCGCGCACTGTCAAAGGAAATAGATGCGGTCAACCAGAACGCCGTTCGCATTCGATTGACCGGTGCGGTCTCGATGGAGCACGAAGAGATGATCAGCGCCTCGCGAGGGGCAGGATTGGCGGGCCTTTTAGCCCTGGTGGCCGTGACCGTGGTCTTATGGCTGGCATTTGGCTCACTGGCAAGCCTTGCGGCGGGAATGATCACTCTAGTTTGCGGACTGATTGCGACAGCCGCTTTTGCCACCGCGGCTGTTGGCAGTCTCAACCTGATATCCGTGGCCTTCGCTGTTCTGTATATCGGTCTGGGGATCGATTTCGTAATTCATTTGACGCTACGTGCGCAAGAGCTGGTGCAGAAGGGCACCCCAATCACCGCGGCGCTGCCGGAAGCTGCCGGCGACGTGGGATCTTCACTAGCTATTGCGGCAACCACGACCGCGGCGGCGTTCTACTCGTTTATTCCGACCGACTTCGATGGTATTTCAGAACTCGGTCTGATTGCCGGCACGGGCATGTTCATTAGTCTGTCTGCTACCTTGACTTTGTTGCCTGCACTGCTGGTCGTTCTACCACGTAGTACCAAGAATGCAGCGAGCTCGAGGACATGGACACTCGAGCGGATGTTGCGCCCAATCACCAGCCGGGGGGTTGCTGTCATCGCGATCGCTGTCGCTGTCGGCATCGGTTCTGCTTTCTTATTGGACAAGGTTCGCTTCGATAGCAATCCGATCAACCTTAGGGATGCTGAAACCGAATCCGTAAAGGCGTATTTCGAATTACAAGCTGAGACCAACATTGGTCGGGCAACATTAAAGTTGCTCTTACCCCGGTCCGATGCTGCCGATATGAAAAGCAGGCTCGCATCTCTGCCATTGGTAGAGGCCGTAGCGTCTTTGGAAAGTCTGGTTCCGTCGGATCAGGAAGAAAAGTTGCTGGTGCTGGAAGACCTCGCCATGGCGCTGGGACCGGGTCTGGATGCGGAGATCCAACCCCGCCCACCCGACCCCGACCGAACCGAGCGGGCGCTCCGATCACTCGAGGCCGCCATAAATCAGAGTGAAGCCACAGCCGGACAGATCCCGTCGGTAACCCGGCTCCAACGCAGCCTGAATAATTGGCTGGACGATAAAGCCGAAACGGACGATTTCGCGCGGGTCGCGGCACTGCAGTCGGCCACACTCGATGAGTTAGCAGATCTGCTCGGCCGTTTTCAGCTCCTGCTTCTTGCGGAGCCCGTTGATATGAGCGTGCTTCCTTCAGAAATCGTCGACCAATGGGTCAGCGCCGATGGGCGTGAATTGCTGGAGATTTTCCCGCGCGAGGACATAACGGATGAAAAATCTTCTCGCCGGCTTATCGAACAGGTTCGTCAAATCGCTCCGAATGTAACTGGTGTTCCCGTGGTATATATCGAGGCCGGAGACTCTATCGTACAGGCATTCAGAATCGCATTTGTATATGCGCTGATTGCGGTCGTCATCGTGCTGACTGTATTCCTGCGGAATACAGTGGACACGATCCTGGTGCTCGGCCCGGTCCTGCTTGCTGCGGCGATTACCGGGGCAACAGCCGCTTTGTTTGATCTGCCTTTTAATTTTGCAAATATCATCACGTTGCCGTTGCTACTGGGCATTGGAGTCGCCACCACCATACATATGGTGTACCGGATGCGCACGGCCCCGCCGGACGGTGGCAGCCTGCTCGTAACAAGTACCTCGCAAGCCGTGTTGTTCAGTGGTCTGACCACCCTGTGCAGCTTCGGTAACATGGCGTTCTCACCGCATGCCGGGATGGCGAGCATGGGTACATTCCTTACCATAGGCTTGGTCGCAACTTTATTGTGCACCCTGATCCTGTTGCCCGTGCTCCTGGAAAGACGATACCCGCAATGAAAGTGCTGGTAACAGGCGCAAACGGCTTTGTCGGGGCGGCAGTAACGCGCGCGTTAAGCCGCGATGGTTACGAAGTCAAAGCAATGGTTCGGGAAACCAGCGATCGCCGGAACCTGGCGCAGCTTGACGTAGAAACCGTAGTGGGTGACTTGCGGGACGATGCTTCGCTGGCTACGGCAGTCAAAGGCTGTACTGCGGTGTTTCATGTTGCCGCCGACTACCGCTTATGGGTTCCGGACCCCGATGTGATGGAGGATATCAACGTAGCTGGAACGAGGCGCTTGTTGCGCCAGGCAATGGACGCGGGTGTTGAAAAGATCGTCTACACAAGCAGCGTCGCAACCGTCGGCATCCCCCGCGGTGGCGAGTCGGGTAACGAAGACACTCCGGTTAGCCTCGACGATATGATCGGCCCATACAAACGAACAAAATTTCTGGCCGAGCAGGTAGCACAGCGCATGGCGCACGAAGATCAATGTCCGGTCGTGATAGTCAACCCTTCCACGCCGATTGGGCCAGGCGACATCAAGCCGACCCCCACCGGCCAGCTAATCCAGGACGCGGTGCATGGCCGAATGCCCGCTTATGTCGAGACGGGACTTAACATCGTGCATGTGGATGACGTGGCTACTGGGCACTTGCAGGCATTCGATCATGGTCGGACCGGCCAGCGTTACATACTCGGCAGCGAAAACGTCTCGCTGAAACAATTGCTTGAACAGGTTGCCGAGATCGTCGGTCGAACGCCACCGCGCATTCGGATCCCGCACGAGGTGGCTATGGGAATCGCTTATGCCGCGGAAGCCTGGGCCAGGGTGTCTGGTAAGCCACCCCAGGGTCACCCGCGACGGCGTGCGTATGTCCCGTAAAAAAATGTACTTCACGTCCGACAAGGCCAGGAAAGAGTTGGGCTTTGAGCCAAGACCCGCGGTTCGCGCCGTCGAAGACGCAGTGTCGTGGTTCAGATAGGCCATTGCCATGTGGGCGCGTTAAAGAAGGCCCTTGCGGACCTGACAGATTCAACTATCATTGCGGTCTGATAGAAAACGTTCGCCCACGGTGCCAGATGTATCACGCCATGGTTTTGGGTGGAGTGGCGTAACATAATAATCGGTCTGCAGACTTGATCGAGATAAACAGAGTTTTATGAGTATTCCGTTAATTCAGCAATTTCGAGTCGGCAAGTATGTGCTTGGGCAAAGGCTACGGGGCAATCGCCGGTTTCCGCTCGTTCTGATGCTTGAGCCTTTGTTTCAGTGCAACCTCGCTTGCGCCGGCTGCGGCAAGATTGACTATCCAGACGATATTCTACGAAAGCGGGTATCGGTTGAAGACGCTTTGGGTGCAATCGACGAATGCGGTGCGCCCGTTGTCTCGATTCCCGGCGGAGAGCCACTGATTCACAAGGAAATGCCGCAAATCGTCGCCGGATTGGTGGCGCGCAAAAAATTTGTTTATCTCTGCACGAACGCCCTACTCCTGGACGCCAGGATGGGTGACTACAGCCCGTCGAAGTACCTGACCTTTTCCGTGCACCTTGATGGCAATCGCGAGAACCACGACCGTTCCGTTTGCCGGGAGGGCGTTTTCGATAAAGCCGTCGCTACAATTCGAAAAGCCCTGGACCGGGGGTTTCGCGTCACGGTTAATTGCACGCTGTTTTCGGGCGAGGAGCCCGCTGAGGTGGCCGATTTCTTCGATTACGCTACCGAACTCGGGGTCGAGGGCATCACCGTCTCGCCGGGCTACAGCTATGAACATGCGCCGCAGCAGGACGTGTTTCTGGGAAGAAAACAGAGCAAAAAGTTATTTCGAAACGTGTTCCGGCTCGGGCGTGAACGCGACGCCAGTTGGCCGTTGAACCATTCTGGCCTGTTTCTGGACTTCCTGGCAGGTAATCAGTCGTACCAATGCACGCCCTGGAGCAGCCCAACATATAACGTATTCGGTTGGCAAAAGCCGTGCTACCTGCTCGTGGATGAAGGCTATGCCAAATCCTACCGTGAGCTCATGGAGGACACGAACTGGGATCAATACGGCGTCGGGCGAAATCCAAAATGTGCCAATTGCATGGCGCATTGTGGCTATGAAGGCACCGCGGTCAACGAGACATTCGATCACCCGCTAAGGGCGCTGCAGGTTTCGTTGTTCGGCCCCAAGCTGACCGGTCCAATGGCGCCCGAATTGCCGCAGGTTTACCCGGAGAGTCCCCGACCATTGATAGCAACGGCTCCGTCAGAAAGCTTAGAAACATCTAACTAGCGAAGCATTGCCTACCCACGGGGTCACGATCACCGGTTGCCTCGTCTGCCATTGCACTAGAGGCCACACGTGAACGCAGCACGCCAAAGCTTTCGCGGTATTCTGACTGCCATGCTGTGCCTGGCTCCCGGGGCATGGATGGCAATGGCTCAGAATCAGCCGGTCGAGCAGACAGATCCAACGGCAGCAACTGTTGTTGTTGAGCGTCTCCAGGCAGGCATTGCCAACAGTCCCAGCTCAACTGACGGCACCAGCTTCGAGCAGCGTTACGCGGCACTGGCGCCGTTGATAGACCAGACACACGACCTGCCGTATATCGCACGATTCGCGTTGCGGCGCGAATGGTCCGAGCTTAGCGATGACCAGCGCGACCGGTATATCGACGAATTTACCCGTCTCAGTATCACCAACTACGTGAGCCGATTTCGAAACGCGACCGTAGATACTTTTGCGGTGTCCGGCCAGGAAGAATTGCCGCGGGGCCAGATTGAGGTCACGGGAACCCTGGCGGTGGCGGGCGGCGAGAAGTTGCCGGTCAGCTATATTCTTCATCCGTCAGACGGAAGCTGGAAGATCATCAACATTATTGTTGATGGTATCAGCGACCTGGCGCTAAAGCGCTCCGAGTACCGCCGCGTGATGGAAGACGAAGACTTCGCTGGATTGCTGGAATATTTATCGTCGCAGATCGCCGATCTCGTCGCACTATACGCCAGCGACTAACCAGGACCATTTGAACGATCGGCACGGCAGCCGCTCACCATGAGCCGCACGGGTCGGCAAAGCGTTTGATAACGAGGCGGTCTGCCGTCGCTATGTTGAGATGCGATCCCCAGGAACGAATCGGTAATATTCTATACCGTCATCGGCATAACTTGGCTGCGAACCGCAACCGACACGCTCGATCATGAACTCCTGGTCTTGCTCCAACTGCAGAGAATCAGCGTGGCCGGTCGCGTGGAGCGAACGATATTGGCTTTGATCCAGATCCTGAACGGGTTCCATGGAGGCGGCGAATTTGATCCGACTGGCAGCTTCTCTCCAGGTCGTTGCGGCCCGCATCGGAATCGCTTCGGCTGCGTCTCCGCTCCCGTATCCGATGGCAAGAATATCCTGACCCGCCAGATCAATATCACGACGCAGCGCTTCGTCTAGGCCCGCGGCAATCCAGGCAGGCAGGGACGCCGAGTAGACATTGCCCAGTTCCCGCACTGCATCCGACCCAAGGCTCATCTGTTCCTCGATCATCGATTTAAAGCGGTCACAGTTTCGAAAGCCTTTCAGCAACTGCATCGTCATCGGATACGGGTCCCGATTCAAATCGCCCTCCAGCGCCATTGACAGGATATTCGGAGCGGACCGCATTTCAGCAAGGACCTCAGAAAACTGGAGATCAGCTGACCCACAGTATTCTGCCAACTCAGCATTCCCGGCCTCTCCGTCATGCGCCAATCCGACCAGATAGCTGAATCCCCAGGAATTAACCGGCATCTGCTGATATGGCCTGTGCATAAATACCGCGCGCAGCGTAGCGTAATAGTCCGCGGAATCTCGATCGAGCTTGGATTCCATGTCTCTGAGTGCATGAACAATCTCGTCGAGATAGCAACTTGTCGAGTATTTCCCGTTAAACACGGGCGTGTCGTAAAATTTTGTGCTGTCGCCGCCGCTCCCGTTGGCCGGGCGCGTCATTGGTTTACGAAAATCGACGGCGCGATAATCAGATGCGCTACCACAAGCCGTAACATCGACTTCCAACAGAGTCGGATTTTTTTCCAGGAGCATAGCTACCGCACCTGCGCCCTGCGTCGACTCCCCGGAACTCCCTAAATCATATTTCGCGATATCCGCGCTCACCACGATCGCCACCGAATCCCGTGGCTCGAGAGCGAGGAATCGCAACGCATTCTTCATTGCATAAACGCCGCCGAGGCAAGCGTGTTTGATTTCGGGAACCTCGCAATTTCGGCTTATCGGGTTCTGGCCGCGCTGCCGGAGGGCTTCGTCAAGCATTCCTTTGACGATGACTGCACCGGCGGAGTTATCGGTGCTCGACTCGGTCCCCAGACCAAGAAACCGTATGCGCTGTGGATCAATATCGTATTGATCTATGAGTCTCAGTGTGGCGGTTGCGGCCAAGGTATAGACACTCTGTGCCGGTCCCAACATCCGAAAACCAGTGCCAACCACGTTCCGGATCTTTTCCCAATCGTTACCCGTCCACTCGCACCAATCCTGTAAATCGACCCGATAAGGGGGCAGATACGCTGCAAACCCGCTAATGCCAACCTGATTATTGCCCATGTGCAATCTCACGATTCGGGACTGCTGCCCGGCCCTGGACCAGGGTCACTATAGATGACCCCCCTTGTTTAGGGAAGGTTTGCATCGGCCAGTCAGTCTGCCTCATCCGCTTGGCCAAATACTGTCCCGCGCCCGTCCAAGCGCCATCAACGGGAAATAATGGCGGTACATGTTGTAGTTGATCATGAATCCGCGTTGCAGCTCCCTTCCCTGCCCGAGGCGCCGTTTCAGGTCTTGCCTGTCCAGGCTGGTCCTCGCGCCGACTCCATATCCGGGAAACCCGGTACCCGTGTACTCCGGCTCGTGCCAGGTCCCGTCGCGCTGCGTGCTCGTCAGGTAATGAACCCCCCGACGCACGTACTGCTGATACTCATCGCAGTCGGTCGCCAGCAGTGCCATAAGTGCCCAGCCGGTTTGCGATGCGGTACTGCTGCCTTTACCCGTCGAAGAAGAGTCCATGTAGGAAGCACAACTTTCCCCCCATCCACCGTCCCCATTTTGCAGCAATGCCAACCATACCGCTGCACGGCGTACAGGTTCCGAGTTCATGTCTTCGCCGACGGCCCGCAAGGCCGTCAGAACAGCCGCGGTGCCGTAAATATGATTGACGCCCCAGCGACCGAACCAGCTGCCCGATGGTTCCTGCTCCGCGTACAGGAAGCGTAGACCGCGCTTGACCACCGGATTATCGGAACTCCAGCCGAGGGCGCCCAATGCTTCCAGCGCATGCGCCGTGACATCCGCACTCGGCGGATCCAGTGCTTCACCGAAATCACAGAACGGTACGTTCGTAATGATTTTCCGATTGTTATCTTTATCAAAAGCCGCCCAGCCGCCATTGCTGGACTGCATGCCAATCATCCACTCTGTGCCGCGCTCAATCGCCCGATCCAAACGCTCCGGGTCCTCAAACGATCCTTTCAGGCGCGCCAGGAGCAGTAGCGCCACTGCGGTGTCATCAACGTCGGGATAATGGATATTGGCCCGCTCAAATGCCCAACCACCCGGCCGGAAGCCTTTGGCATTAACTGACCAATCGCCTGGAACCAGTATTTGTTGGTCGAGCACCCAAGACACAGCGCGTTGCATGGAGGCAGAGTCGGAATAATCCCGGCCGGAGTCGAGCATAGCCAGCAACGACAACAGCGTATCCCAAACCGGCGATTCGCTGGCCTGGATGCGCGCTCCGCCGCCCCGCTTATAGGACCAGTGCGTATTCAGCGCCGCCAGCCCGTTTTGCACCGAAGGTTGCGTCAGCGTGTTACCTTCGACATGTAACGCGAGTAATCCGTAAATCCACGGTGGCTGAATTCCACCCCAGGCGCCGTCAGCATCCTGGTGCTGCTCAATCCATTCCAGGCACCGCCGTATCGACGACTCCCGCCCTGGGGTGATCCCGAGCTTCTGGTATATGTGGAGCAAGCGGTCCGCGAAAAGAAAAAATCTGCCCCATGAGAAGATGCTCGTGCGCTTGGGCAAGCCATAGTTCACCGCGTCACGCCCATCCGGAAACAATTCATCCAGGCGTCGGTCCTCAGGCAATGGCTTGGCGAAGCGACGGGCTGAAAGTACGCATAGCGGCACAACGGTCGCTCTCGCCCAGCTAGCCAGAGAATAAATGTTGAGCGAAAACCAGGAAGGAAACCGAATAACCTCCGGTGGCAGGTTCGGGGTTTTTTCCCACGGCCACTCGCCGAGCATGGCCAGCCAGTATCGCGTGAAAACTCGCGTGTTCGACAAACCACCGTGGCCGACGATCCATTCGCGGGCTCGCACCAGGCGTTCATCAGCGGCGTCAAACCCCGACGCCCGCAACGCCGCGTAGCATTCAACCGTCGCGTTGATATCTCCATCGACGGCACCGTAGTAAGTCTCCCAGGATCCATCCTGCCGTTGGCGGTCGAGGATGCCGCTGATCAGGCTGCTGCTGTCGGGAAACTCGTAGCCCAGCAGGTGGAACGCCAGCAGCCACTCCGCCTCGATGCAGGCATTGGATTCCAGGATTCCCGCCCACGACCCGTCGTCAAGCTGCTGTTCTTCGAGCCAGCGTTGAGCTGCGGTCAGCGTTTCATGTAATGGCGGGTCAAAATCTATGCTGTCGGCTGGTGTAACCAATGAAATCCCTTTCTATATTCTGTTAGAAGCTATTGGCCCAAAAGTTACTTAGTATAAAGACTATGGGGCCCGGGCAGTGACAGAGGCAGCGTAGTGAAGCTGGATCTTACACGACCTCCCCGCGCAACTCATCTGGCAGCGGCCGCAAGGCCCGTTCAGGTACGCATGCGTTCGTGACCAATCGTGCAAAAATTCGCCATCGATTAGCAAGCTCTGGCGCAGTTGCGGCCGGGCTGCTGGTTCTTGCGGGCTGCGCTCCTTACATAACAGCCGCGAACGGTGACCGCATGAGGGCGAATAGTCAAGAATTTCGCGACTATGCGCGGCAGGTATTTGAAATGCACAACGAGGCCGTAACCACAGTCACCTACGCTCTCGATGACCTGGAGTCCGATCCGGATCAGATCGATCGCTACAACGGCATTGTGGACGCGGACGACCGTATGATGGGCGCTTGCGCTGGGCTGGACAAGCTTGCCATCGCACGCCGCGACGACAAGCAGCTCGGAATGAGCGAACTGGCCGGAGTTGCTTCTTCCGTACCCGATTGCGAACGAGCCACCGCTCAGGCCACGCGCCTCATTTCAGACGCATCGCCGGATCCGGATATCACGCTTCAATAATCGGTTTGCCTGCTTCATCCGGCCACTGAACCGGCGGCGGCGCTGTTATCGGCGTTCGCCTGCTTCCACAACAGAAACCCCAGCCACAACATCCACAAGGGAGCGAGTCGCAGGTAGGCAAAACCGATGAACGGTATTACCAGCGCACCAAGCCCTGGCAGGGCGTTCACATAACCGAACCCGGCGAACCACTTGTTGAATAGCCCGGATTTCCACGAACACCAGGCCACCTGTCCGGCAAACCAGCTCAGGCCCACGATAGCCATCGTGTTGACGGACCCGCGGAACATCGACTTCATCAACAGGATATTGACGCTGTAGTCCGGATTCTGCTGGCTAAGGATGTCTCCATAGTAAGTGCCTGGAATATCCGAGATCCCGGTCAGCAAGAAACCGAGCCCGGAAATGAAACTCGATACGACTATCAAGCGTGATGCCGCAACACTGAAATTCCGGAATACCGCCATCAGCCCAAGCCCCAAAAAGATCATTGAAAAGCCGGTAACGATATGAGCGATGCCGCTGGACGTGAATGCAAACGACCAGTTGGCATTTGCAATCTTCGCCATGTCTGCGTAGTCGGTGGGTTTCTCAAAACCCAGAACGACCGGCTCGTAGTAGGAAGCATTGAAATTGTGAATCAGAAACGCGAGTGTGATCAAAAATGCCGCCACACTCGCGGCTTTTATCGTGTTTTTCATTTCTCCCCCCTTGTCTATACCAGAAGCTAGGGCACTCCGGCTCTGCCTCAGTCAACCGATTCGCTCAGCGTGCCGCGGGAATTATTTCTGTGTGACCGTCGGCCCGGTTATTTGCGTTGCGCCGGGAATACCGTAATCACGCCAGATCACGATTTTGCCATCCTTGATGACCAGCAGGCCGGTAACATGCCAATGCGTGTCCAACTCGCCGCCTGGCGCGTAATAGTCTTCGGTACGCTCGTGCATCGTTACCATTCCCATGACTTTCGTGCGGAGGATCTTGAAATCGACCCGCTCGAATTTGGCAAAAAACGGACGGGTTGCTGCCTCCACCTCATCTGGGCCTGAGTACACAGGGCCACCGTCGTAGACCATCCAGGTGACATCGTCCGCCACCAGCGTCAACAGCGCATCAGTATCTCTGTTCGACCAGGCTTCGTTAAATGCAAGAACAATGGCTTCGTTGGCCTTCTCGACCTCCGCCAGGACTTGGCTTTCTTCCGACATGTACTACTCCCCCATGTGAATTCGCGCCGCCAGGCTAATGGATTCGATGTCTCACTACCATGGCACTCTCTCGCCATCGTATTGAATGAAGCTTCCGGAATTTTCGCTATCGAAATTATCTATGACTTCGACCATCGCAGCGACGGAGACTTCCGGTGGCAATTTGTCCAACGGCACGGTTTTGGCCTGGTCAGTATCGACGAGACCCGGGTCGAGGATGCCCACGATGACTCCCCGCCGGCCAACGGACCCATACACTACCCGCATAGCCATGTTTACGCCGGCCTTACTGACCCGGTACGGACCAGTCACGCCGCGAAATCGGGGCGAATTCTCGATCGACCCCATTCCGCTCGACAGCGTCATAATTTTTTTCTGTTCGCTGGCCCTGACATTATCCATAAACGCTTCCGACATTTTCATCGGCCCGATCGTGTTGGTCTCAAGAATCGTGCGGAACAGGTCGTAGTCGATGGACCCGAGCATCTGATCGCCAGGGGACGGATTGATTCCAGCGTTGTTCAGCAGGATATCGATCGGGGTGCCGCTGTATTTGTCAGCCAGCGCATCGATCATGTCGTGGTCAGTCACATCCAACTGGTCGATAGTGACATTCGGGTAGTCCTGCGCGATTTTCTGCAACTCCAAGGCCTTATCCGGACTCCGACAGGTAGCGATAACGGTCCACCCGCGGCGTGCGTATTGCCGGGCGAATTCAAGGCCGATTCCGCGGCTGGATCCGGTAATTAGTACGGTCGGCACCGCTTCGGTTTCTGTCGCCGCAAAAGTTTTGAAGGCCAGCGCTGTAAGGCAAAGGACCGCAATACATATCGGTCGCAAATAGACCGAAAACTTGCGAGCGTAATTTATCCGCTGCCTCATACGGTGGCCGACATTAGTTGCAACGCCGAGTGGGCAAACAGGCCATCAGACCGACTCGCAAAATAGATCTCATGGGTCTCGCTGGCACTGACGTAGCGTGTGGCACTGAAACCGAGGCCCAGTAGTGTTTCCTGCAGCGCGTTTGGCGCGAAGCGGCTGAGCCATGGCTCGCCATAGCCCTTGACGACATTCGAAACCCTGGCCACTCCAGCCTGTTCGGATTCGGTAAGGACCGAATCATCCACGACAAAATCGAATACCAGTTGGCTGGACGACGGCATGCCGCCAACAATTTTGAAGGTTTCGAGTACCGCTTCCATATTCAAGTAATAGGTGACCCCCAGCCACGAGAAAAAGGCGGGTTTAGCCGAGTCAAAATCACCGGATGCCAGGCCTTCGGCGAGTGACTGCTTCTCGAAATCAACCGGCGTGTAATGAACGTTTGCCGGGGGCGTGACTCCCGCGGCTTCGAGCTGCCCCAGCTTCCAGCGTTGGGTGTCCGGATGATCGATTTCGAACACTGTCAGTTCATCTTCGGGGAACGGATTGCGGTAAGCGAAAGTATCCAGCCCGGCACCGAGGATCACGTATTGCCCCACGCCGTTCGCAACGGCCTCCGCTAACGCGTCTTCAGTAAATCGGCTCCGCATGACGGCGAACGCGCGGGCCCCACGCAGATGCTCACGTTGCATTCTCTCCAGGTCCGCCTGGATCCGATCTTCCGTATCCGAACCCAGCAAGCTTAATGCCAGCGGGTCCTGGAGAATCTTGGGATCTGCGTCCAGCACTTGGTGCGCGGCCCTCAACAAGGCCGTCGCTTCCGCCATATAACTGTGTTTGCCAGCTTCCATATCAGTTCACCTATGTTGTCGCTGATCTTGTTTTGAAATCTCACGCGCTGCCTGAGTACGTGAACCGCGACTTTAGCCCAAAAGCGGTAGGCCCGCCCCAGAGTCAGCCGCCACGTTCACTCTGAGACCGTTGCTAGCAGCAGGACTCTGGAGTAGTCGTGGTTCGCGCGCTTCGGTTTAAGCCGAGTCCTGAAACGTACCTGGAAATTGCACTATTTTGAAAGTGCGTAAGCCAGCAGGTAGTCATCGATCTCCGTGGCGTCGATAAACATGTGCCCGCCGGCAGCGATAACGACAAATTGCCGCCCATCAACCTCGTAGGTCATCGGAGTTGCATGTGCCGACTTCGGTATCTCGGTTACCCAGAGTTCGTCGCCGGTGTCGATATCGAACGCCCTGAAGCGTCGATCGGCTGTTGACCCGACGAACACCAGGCCGCCCGCGGAAACGATTGGGCCACCAGCAGTCGGCGTGCCCCATTTCATCGGTAATGGCATGCGCGCCATCTTGTCTATGACGCCTAAAGGTACCGACCAGCTGATTTCACCGGCTTCGAGATCAACGCCAACCAGGCTGGACCATGGCGGTGCGGTGCATGGCATAAACACGGGACTGAGCAGTATTCCCTGTTTTAATGCATAAGGCGTCCCACGTATCGGGGCCTTTGGTCCCATCGGAGCCCCAACCGAAGGATCAAACGGCGCGTCGAGTTCAGCATCCGTAGCCGACATCAACTTAAGCCACATTCCGACCTGCGAAACGCTTGTTATCAGCAAATTTCGATCCGGGTCAAAGGCGCCGCCGCCCCAGTTCATGCCGCCGCCGGTGCCCGGATACATGATCCAACCGTCGGTGCTTGGAGGGGTGAAAATATCGCCATGGCGGGAGCTCGCGATCGTATCCCTGCAGGCGCCACGGTCCAGTAAGGTCATCCCCCACGCATCGTTCGGTGTGATACCGGTTTTCATCAGCAGCGGTGGCTTAACCGGAAATGGCTGCGTCGGTGACAGCACTTCGCCCGGTACACCATCGGTGGGTACGGACCGCTCTTCTATCGGAAAAAACGGTTCGCCGGTCTCACGATGAAAAACAAACACCATGCCAGGCTTGGTCAACTGCACAACCACGGGAATCTTCTGACCGTCACGCGTTACGTCCACAAGAATCGGCTGTGCCGGCAGGTCCCAGTCCCAGACGTCATGATGGATCGTTTGAAAATGCCAGACGACCTCGCCGGTCGATCCGCGCAGCGCAACCAGGGAGTTCGCATATCGGTTGTCACCGGGCCGGGTGCCGCCGTAGAAATTCGGCGAGGCGCTCGCTGTCGGCAGAAACACGAGATCGCGATCCTGATCAACGGAAAGCAAACTCCAGACGTTGCCACCGCCGGTTCTTGCAAGACTACCAGGCTCCCAATTGCCAAACTGCGGATCACCCGGGTCATGGGGGATTGGATCGAAACTCCAGCGAAGTGCGCCTGTCCGGCCATCGAAAGCCCGGATTGAACCATTGGCCGCGGAGGCATACTGGTTCTTCATATTGTTAATGCCACCGATAACGACCACGCCGTTGACGACGACCGGCGGCGCTGAAAACACGATTCCCCAGAGGTTTTCGGGCACCGGTGGCGTTGCCTTGATCAGTGGATTCACATCGACCTGGCCATTGACGCCAAAATCTTTGCACGCCTGGCCGCTGCGGGCATCCAACGCAATCAGGCGCCGATCGCTGGTGCCAACATAGACCCGGTGCGCACAGGCGGTATTGTCTGGCGCTTGTTGATCATGCCAGTACGCAACGCCGAGACATTTCAGACGGGTTGGAAAAGAGCCGTAGCTGACTTCCGGGTCAAAACTCCAGCGTTGTTCACCGGTCGCGGGATTCAATGCGATGACGCGATGGAACGGTGTGCAGAATATTAACGAGCGGCCCGCGGCCTCCGGCACCAAAATCGGTGTCGCGTGAAATGCGGCGAACGCCTTCCGGTCTGGATTCCGCTCGAGATCCCCGTGTCGAAAGCTCCAGGCCAGCTCCAATTGGTTCACGTTGTCGCGGTTAATCTGGGTCAGCGGCGAAAACCGCGATCCGCCCGGGTCCAGCCCGTACGAACTCCAGTCCTGGCCCCATCCGGGAACGGCCAGCAACAGAAAAACTGCGGTGAAGCCTCCACTAATTCGCATAGATGACCCGCTCTATCAAAGGCATCACGCCAAGGCCAACGGAAACAGATTGAGCTTTCAGTTGCACTCAGTAACGCGAACTGGTCAATTGCACGTCAGCATAGGACCAGGCTTCCGTGAACCTGGCCTCCGCAGCGTCTGCAGCGTCGGTTTTGCCCTGCGCCCTTAGGCTTTGCACCAAGCCGAAAAGCGCGTAACCGTTATTGGGATTTCGTTTCAAGTCGGCCCAGTAAACGGTTTCGGCTTCGTCAGGATAACCGGCCTCTAAAAGCACGGCGCCCAGAATATGGCGGGCCGAAAAATACCAGTCCGGCGGCTCTATATAAAAGAATCCGTCCTGCACACGCACGGCTCGCTCCAGATGTGCCAACGCCTCCTGGTAATTCTTTTTGCTGGCCGCGATTTCTCCGGCCAGAATTTCGGATGCCAGGATCAACAAGCGGTAACCGCCATTAGCGCTGACCGGATAGTCGAGCGTACCGGGCTCCTCAATGATTGCTAGAAGTTGTTTCAATTCGCGCCCGGCCTTGCTACGACTGCCGGTGTGCACATAGGCCAGGCCACGCGCATAATGCCAAACGCCGGTCATATAACGTGCTTCCGCCGACGGCTGCGGTTCAGCCAGAACCTCGTCCCACCAGCCAAAGCGCGCCATCGCAAACAGTGGTTGTGTCAGAAAGGTTTCGTAGAGCATCCACGCATCCGCATAGACATCACTTGGCAATTCATCTTCTACATCGAGCGCTGCCGGAATGCTCGTCTGGATTTTCCGGGCAGCCTCCATGGCTATCGCACTGCTGCCCTGAGACATCGCCGCCCAAACGAGAAAATGCACGTTGTGCGGGTAATAACTGACCGGGTATATGCCCTGTGCCCGACAGCTGGCGATGTACCGCTCATCGGCCTCGGCAGCCAGTTGATTGACCGCGACCGAATCAGCGTAGCGGCCGACACGCATGTAGATGTGCGACGGCATGTGCACCATGTGGCCGGCACCGGGCATTAACTCGCGCAGCGAATCGGCGGCTGGCACACCCGATTGCGGCCGAACGGCCTCGACCGCGTGAATGTAATAATGTGCCGCGCCAGGATGTTCCGGATTTCGCTCCCTTACCGACTCCAGCGCCGCGAGCAGCAATTCAGTGCGGGCATAAGGCATGCCTTCAAAGCCCCAGTAATTCCAAGGGCTCAGGTTCATTAATGCAGCGGCATACAAGGTAGCTGCGTCGAGATCATCAGGATAGGTCTTGGTCAACTCGAACATCGCCGCGGCGTAGGCCGCGTCGAGTGCCGCCCGATCCGCTTCCGGGTCGTTCGCATAACGCGTTGCCAGCGCGTCGATGTAGGCACGTTCGCGCTCACTGACCGAATTTTTGCGTGCTTGAGCTGCCTGTATCGCTTCGTATGCCTGCCCAACCACCTGCGGCTGCATCGGAAGATTCAGGTTAGGCCCAAGTACCAGGGCCCAGCCCCAATAGGCCATTGCATTGTCGGGATCGAGCCGCGCAGCTTCCTTAAAAGCACGCAGAGCCTCAGAGTGATTAAACCCGTACGTCAGACGCAGGCCCTGGTTGAAAAAGTACTGTGACCGCACGTTATCGGTCGAAACATCAAATTCATAATCGCCCAAACCGCCCAGCGTCGGCGCAATTGGCGCATCAGCGGTTGCCGGATCAGCATCTAACGCACGCGGGTCGTGCAGCTGTGCGATGGCAGCACCAGATATGGATAGATAAAAAATGCCTCCGGCCAGTGCGACCACAAATTGTTTTACGTTCATTGTGATTCTCGTGTTGTTGATGGTCCCCCCGAACCTTACCGACTCACGGGCCGCCAGACAACGCCCCCATGTCAGCCAACCGTATGATAATCTTTACCGGCTGCTCCGACGATAATCATGCACCGGTGTGCTGCGCTTGATCGCGGCAATCATCTGCCCTCCGCTCAACGAACCTATGTACAGCCCAATGCGTTCAGTTTTCGCGGCCGCTGGTATCGCAGCGTTAATGGCCACAGGGCTGAGCTCCTGTACCCCCGAGCCTCGCGCACTGTCGATAATCGGCGAAACGATGGGGACCAGCTATTCGGTAAAGCTGAAAAACTGCCCGACTCCCGGTTGTCTGACAGACCTCCAACCCCGGATTGAACAGCGACTCGAACAAATCAATAACGCCATGTCCACCTATGATCCGCAGTCGGAGCTATCGAGGTTCAACGCCGTTAGCAGCGCCGACTGGGTCAGTGTATCGGCCGATCTATACGCCGTGATGGCACATGCACAGGCAGTCAGTGAACTGACCGACGGTGCATTCGATGTCACCGTGGCGCCACTGGTCAATGCCTGGGGGTTTGGGCCGGAATTTCTAGCGGATGAGCAGGCAACAGCAGATCAATCTCAGATGGCGAATGCCGAGACCGGCTACAAGCGCATCCAACTGCGTGACGCCCCGCCCGGAATGCGCAAACAGGCAGCGCGCATGTCGATCGACCTGTCGGGGATCGCGAAAGGCTTTGGGGTGGATGAAATCGCCGAGCTGCTGGATGCCTATGGCATCTCATCCTACCTCGTCGAAATTGGCGGGGAGGTGCGAGGCCGTGGCACAAGACCCGACGGCGATCCATGGCGCATCGCTGTCGAGCACCCAGCCATCAGTTCGCAACGCCTGGACGGCATCGTCGAACTTGCCGATCTGTCAATCGCAACTTCCGGTGACTATCGAAATTTCTATTTCGAGGACGGGCAGCGATATTCACACACGATCGATCCAATGACCGCGGCACCGGTGAAGCATGGGCTGGCATCAGTCAGTGTCGTTGACCCGTCGGCTATGCATGCCGACGCAATGGCCACCGCGTTAATGGTACTGGGACCGGAACGCGGTTTCGCATTCGCGCAGAAACACGCTATGGCCGCAGCATTCGTCGTTCGCCGCGATGGCGGCTATCATCAGACGATGACACCGCCGTTCCAGCGCTTGCTCGTCGATTAACCCAATTCGATCCGGCGAGTAAAGACGCCAAGACCGTTTCGCGCGAGAGTGACTCGCTTACGGCGCCGCCTGCGCTGCAGTCGTCTTGTTGATGCGCATGATCAGCGGCACGAATATCACCAGGGAAATCAGACAACCGGCAATACCCAAGGCGTTGGCCGGAAACAGATTTTGCTCAGTCACCAGTTGTGCTGCTATGTACGGTCCGAGAAAGAATCCACCGGTTTGCGCTGCCGGGATCAAAACGGCCGCGCGCCCGCTGGCATCGCTGCCGGCAATGGTCGCCATGATGTAGGGCCCGGTCAGGTTCCAGAAAATCTGGAAAATTGCTGCGGTTATGGCGAATCGCCAAAAGCTCATGTCTCCTGTCAGCAAGCTGATCATGACCATTTGCACGATCAGCCCGATCGAGACCGGGGCGAGGCGTCCGTATTTATCCCCCATCGCCGACGCCGTGAGCGCGCCCGTGATCGCAACCGCTGAACTGATCGCCAGAGCGTCACCGGCGGATGTCGAATCCAGGCCCGCTGCGATTCCGATCAACGCCATGAAAGCCCAAACCGCGCCCAGACCCGTGCACCAGATCAACATGACCAGCAATCCAACCAATGGGCTCGCCATGGATGCGCCCTGCACTTGCTGTGCCTGTTGAACTTCTTTCGCTCCGCCGTCAGGGATAAACCTCAACATGATCAAGCTCAATGCCGCAACCGCGGCCAGCGGAAGGTAGATACCTCCAATGCTGTCGAACATGGCGGATAAACGGAACAGTGTCAGCAAGGTAACAACCCCGAATGCAACCTGGGCTGCTATCACGTATGCAAAATTGCGATCCGTTTCCTTCGTGTCGCTGATGATCGTGAGACCGAGCGCAAATGCCGTCCCTTCGCCGACAAAGCCGACGAAAAATCGAGTCACAGTAATAGCGGTGGGATCCGACAGATAAATTGTCAGGATGTTTCCAATCACTACCGCAGCGACCGCGATCAGCGCCGCGATACGCCAGTTGATTCGGCGAATCCAGAACATCGCCATAACGGAAGCGAGGCCAACGCCAAACACTTCGATGGGCGCAACCTGTCCCGCTTGCTGAATGGTAAATCCGAGTTGTTCCTGCAAGACGGGACCAACAATCGGCAGCGTAAACAATGGAAACCCGCCGACAATACTGATCAGCACTGCGGCGACGATGGTTGACGGTTTATCAGCCATGTTGTTCTCCCTTATTATCCGTGGACGGGCGCCCACGGTCCCGGCGTCCGACGTACACAATACCCATTTAGCCCAAACGGTTGCAAATTCTGCCTGTCTTTTGGTTTTCGTTTGGGCCAAAACGACCGATTTATCGTGCTATACCGCCCTGCCCCCGTCACATCGCTGGCAATAACGTCGAGAGGATCGGGCCGGGGTGAACGTCCGCTTTCGGCCATTGCAAATAAAAACCCCGCCACGATGGGCGGGGTTTGTCCTAGCGGGCTTCTCTGTTGGCCGTCGCTAGCAGGTCAATTAATCGCAGCTGGCTCCTTGCACACCAAACTCCAACCCGGTTTCCCAGTTATCAACGCCGGCATCGTTTGTCCGGTCAAAAAAGCCACCGATGAAAGATTGCGAATCATTTGCCATTGTGTAATCGAACGTTTGTCCGCTAAAATTAAGCGTCAGCAGGTTACCTACAACGGTGTACGTGCCCATATAGGGGGGGTCCAAGAGATCCGCACGATCGGTCATCATGTAGCCGGGCATCGAGATATTTGACAGGGGATCGAATAGCGTGGTCAGTGTAAGCTCTGTAGAACTGGTGAAGTCCAGCCTGGCACTGAATGGGTTCGTTGCGACATTTGTATAACCGGTCCCTGCACTTAACCAAATCCCGTGGCCGAACATACAATAGGTTTTGCTAGTCAGATCGGTGGCTGGCGACTGTAAAGCAGCAATCGTTGCTTCCAGTGCCGCAAGCCGCGCATCGAATCCATTCACGGTATTCGCCTGGTTTGTCAGGAATCCCCGAGCCACTCCGTCGAGATTAAACCAGCTTACGGTGTTGTTAGCGACTTCGCCCTTACCGACACAGCCGTTACAGTTTAAATTAGTAGCGGTTTGCGCAGAGACTATGCTTGTACTCAACATGCATAACACCCCGGCAACAGCGACTACGAACAGATTACGACTATGTCGACCATCCATGGCTCAAGCCTCCCAACTACCCGCACAAAATAAGACGGCCAGAATCTATCAGTGCAATCCTATTTTTGCGTTGATGAGTCGCACGTTTTATCGAAAGCAGATACTCAGGCGAACCAACTTGCACCGGTCAGCAACTTGACATAATGAACCCCGGTGCTGGACCGTATGCGATAGTGAGGAATGTCCGGTCGCTCTCGGACATCCATGTCCTCCGCGACACTAGTGCATCCATGCACGTCGCGCGACCGTTGCACATCCTGTGCGGCACTTTGGGTCGAAAGCGGACAGTCAGAGGGAATCAGCCAGGCAAAAGATCCGCGAATACGAAGCCGTCCCGTTCGACAATCTCACCCGGAGAAACGTGAACAGGACTGGCAAACATCGGGCCATCCCAGGCAAAGGTATGGAATTCGCCGTTCTCGCCGCAGGGATCTACGCCGTCGGGCAGCTCACCGAGTAACCGGTCGTCATAGGCCCTTCCTGCGAACTCACGCGGTAGCTGTTTGGGATCGACACAGGTCAACCAGGCTTTAACGCCGGCAGCGACCATTTGCTGCGCAAGTTCGTTGGTTGGCTGCCCCCAGATCGGAAATAAAGGTGTCAGCCCGAGGCTGCCCATCTGTTTCTCACGGTAGGCACGCACGTCTTCGAGATACAAGTCGCCGAAAGCAACATGCGTAATTGAAAGCCTGTTTTTCAACTCTGTCAGCGCGCCGGTCAGGATTTTTTCGTACTCTTCGTTTGGGCACGGCCACGGCAGATCGACCGGAAACAGCGGCAGGGAAACAGCGGTTGCCTGCATCTCCACGAGCTCTCGGCGCACTGCGTGCATTGCAACGCGGTCCGCCTGCTGATTGAACGTCGTGATCAGCCCTGCCAACTCAATGTCCGGCTGCCCGCGCAGGACCTGCAGGGCCCACGCCGAGTCCTTGCCGCTGCTCCAGGACAACAAGACTTTAGATCGGCGGCTCAAGGTTCACCGCCCGCTCTTGACCTGCACTCCGACGAAAGCTCCTATGCCCGGAGTGTTGAAACCGATGACATCCTCATACGCCTCATCGAACAGGTTTTCGATGCGCCCATAGACACGCACCCGGTTCGTTGCCTGGTACGAAGCCGCCAGGTTCACCAGCGTATAGCTGTCCAGTTTGACCTGCTGACCGGCCGCACCGGGTGGGAAAAAGGTGTCGTATTGATCACCGGTATACGACAGGTTCAGATTGATGTTCCCGCGTGACTCCATGAACCGGTAATTAAAATTGGCGCTGGCCATGTGCCTGGGACGCCTGACCTCGGCGGTGAATCCGCCGGCCCCGTCCGGCTGATCCGCATCGAGGTAGGTATACGTCGCCGCAGCCTCGAAATTTTCGGTGATAGATGCCTGCAGGGCCGTTTCAACACCCGTCCGATGGCTGGAGCCGTCTACGTTTTCCGCAGTAAATAAGAACGTGACCGGGTCAAATACGAAGCTGGCGATTTCATTCTCCAGACGTTCGTTGAAATAAGTTGCCTGGATTTCCCATCGTCCATCTGCGAACGGCTGACTGACGCCGAACTCCCAGCCACGGGACTTTTCCGGTTCGAGATCTGGATTGCCGATAAAAAAGGCGGGGAAAAAGCTGTAGCGCTCCGTGAATGTCGGGGCCTTCTGCCCGGTTCCAAAATCCGCGTGCAGCCGGGTGCCTGCTCGCGAAAACGTATACAGGCTGGTTACACGCCAGGTGTTGACGTCGTCGAAATCGCTGTTCGAGTCGTGACGAACCGCAGCCGACAGATACAGCTGCTCCCAGAAACGCGTGCGGCCCTCGAATACGAAACCGGTTGTGTACATCTTCTCGTTAAGATTATCGCGCGTGTACTCCAGCCGCTCATGGTCAATCGCAAAAGTGACCGTCTGTGCACTGTCTACTCGTTCCTCCGGTGCAAAGTCCCAAGTGGACTGGTAATAAACGCCGTAGCGCTCGCCCTCGTCAGACCCGACCTTGATGCCATCGGTACGGCGGTCGTGATCGGTGTTGCTGGCTGCCAGCCAGGCGACGTTTTTCCAGTGGCCATCGAATGATCTCAGATCACCGCCGAAGCGCATTAACGTTTGCGAGTTTTCGGATTCCAGGTCCGCATCGGCAGGTAGCCCGGTTCCAGTGCAAACGAATGTGATTGGATCGCACTGGGAATCGATGGTGTCGAACTCTGTCGTGGAGCCAGTGTACCGACCGACAAATTCCAGGTTGATGTTGGAGTCAGTCGTGTATCCCGCCCGGACAGTGCCGGTAATGTTCTCGTAGCCATCATTTTCGTCACCGCTGCGCGCGATATTGGAACCGTCGCTTTCCAGATACGACAGGCTGCCATCAAACTGGTAACGGTCAGTCTGCGTCGCAAAGCGGCCGCCGGCAGCGATAGTTTCGAAGGAACCGCCCTCGAGAAACGCTTCGGCAGTTGACCCTTCCTCCGGGCGGCGCGTGATCACGTTGATGACCCCGGCCATCGCGTCGCTTCCCCACAGCGCACTTTGCGGGCCGCGGACCACCTCGACGCGCTCGACATCAAACGCGGTCAGGTCTGTGAAACTGAACGTATCGGTAAACGCAGGGTCATTGGCCCTGATGCCGTCGACCAGGACCATGACCTGGTTTGCTTCTGCACCCCGGACACGAACCTCGGTCACCGTGCCGGCCGGGCCCTGCCGGCTGACAGCAACGCCGGGAACGTCCCTGAGCAGGTCACTGACGAAAATGGATTGGCGGTCAACAATATGCTGGCGTTCGATTACCGTAACTGAACTGGCAACCTCGGCGATAGGCGCTGGAATCCGTGAAGCCGTAACGACTATCGTTTCCAGCTCTTCCCGTTCTTCGTCGGCCAATCCAGCAGACGTTGCAGACAAGCAGCCGGCAAACGCCATGGTCATATAAAGGTAGCGCATTGGTTCTCTCCACTCGCACTCACACCCGAGCACGGGTCGTCATTGTCAGATCAGCGGCGACAGAACCAGAAGCAAACGGCTGCGTTGCCCGCAAACGGGTTGCAAACGTTTGAAACAGTCAGAAGAGCATGACGGGTATCATCACGCAGCCTCCCACCGAGACCCAACGTTATTTCAGTACGCTACAGGCCGGTATCCGGACTCGCGAGGTCGTTACAAGTAACTATCGGGGCGATCGCCTTCCCATGCTGTGCAGCACAGTGGCCAGAATTGATCGCTCCGACCCTCGCCCACCGTTGCGGGGGCAGTGACGGCATTGCCGGCTTATAAAAGCTGGCGCACCGTCTTCCCGTTAACCCATCGCCTGACCGGCGACGAGCCACATGTAGCACCGCGAGCGACAGTACATCTTTGCGCAGCGAGACGTCAACCGGGATAGAAATTTGAACCCGCTTATCTAACGATCCAATGCAGGACGGGCCGCTGGGCTGCGTTCAAGGTAAGATGACTGCGCAATCCTCCCACTGATCTTCGGGCAGGCGGCTGTTGTCAATTCTGCACTGCAGGCGCACGCCAAGCACCTGGAACCACTGCTCAAGGTCGGCGTATGAAGCAAACTCGCCGCGGCCGGAAGCTCGCCCTGCACGATGTACAATCGCGACGAGCCGTTCACCGCTAAGACTGTCAGCCATCTCGAGTTCAATCGACAAACCGGTCAGGCGAACCTTGTCAGCCAGGCTTTCGCGCAAAGCAAGTTTTTCGGAATCTCCGTAGGGACTGGGTTCGACGTCGCGCACGGGATCCTTGATTGTCTCGAAATCGACATCGGTCAGCGCGATTCGGATCATCGCCGTTTCGGGCCCCGGCCGGGTGACTGTTACATATTTACCCGTTAGCTGCTGTAGGAAGGACTCCCGGAATGCGTCGGCCAACACATTGCGATCAGCACGGTCGATGGTCTTGTATTCAGAATCCGCGGCGATATAGATCTCCGGCAGCGGGACAATGAACGTTCGGTATTGCGCCATTCGCGTCCTGAAATCCGGCACGGAATACACATAGTCGACGTAACGGTCCGTTACGGACTCCAGTTGCGAATAATCCCCGAGAAAGCCGGAAAATTCAGCTCGATCAGCTGCAACCGATACCAACGCCGCCAAACAAAAACCAACGGAGAACGTCGCCCGGTACACCCTGCCTATATGCATCAGATAACTCCGCCGCTAAGGGGTTGCCTGCTCAGAACTCTGCATCGGGATATCGATCAAACCGCGCAATTCTGCGACCGCGGCCCTGTCGCCGATGCGCTCGTACATGAGCAGCAGCGCAGCAATCAGTGCCTGATCGTCTGAAAATCGTTGGCGCGCCTCGTTCAGATAAGCGATAGCATCGCCGGTGTTTCCTTGGGCGTCGATCGCAAGCGCATAGGCCAGTGCATAGCGCGGTGTCGCATCCTGGGATTGCGCGGCGGTCGCAAGTTCCGTCATTGCCTCGTCTATGCGGCCGTCCCGAACCAGCATCAACCCCAACGAGTGGTGCAACGCTCCCTGACCCGGTAGCAATTGCAGCCCCTTTCGCAGGATCAACTCGCCCTGTACCTCGTCTTCCAGGACCCGGAAAAGATCCGCCAGGTTTACGTAGGCGGGAACAAAATACGGGTTCACCCGAATAGCCGTGCGGTAAGCTCGTTCGGAATCATCGTACCGGTTCAGCATCCGGTCCAGATTGGCCAGATTGACATGCGCCTCAGCTCGCTCAGCCTGGACCAATTGCACCTCGATGTATTCCTGCACGGCCAGATCGAAGCTGCGCTGTGCCTGCGGCGCTAGCACTTCCGGGCCCAGCGGTAACAGCGCATACATTGTGGCCATCCGAACGGCTTTGACCGGGTCATCGAGCAATGCTGTGCCAACCCGAACGCGCGTTGCCGGGTCCAGGTATTGCAGCGCGCGGGCCGTTGCCCATCGCACCAGTGCATCATCATTCGCAGTGCGATCGACCAGCGCCGCGGTTCCCTTGGCGCTACCGAGCACCGGCGCCTGTACCAGCGCGGTTGCCCGAATGATTGCCGGCACCGCCCCGTCCAGCGCCAGCGCCAAAAGATTTGTCCCGGCACCGGTACCGGTCTGCGCTCTCGCCAGCACCTCGCTCCAATGGGGCTGCTGCTCAGCCGGGGAACTTGCAGTAATCACCGCAGCGGCCCAGGCCGCATCACGGTCAACGTGACATGTGGTGCAGGGATTGGGCAGATCAAGTTCCGCGCTCAATTGCAGTCGCGGGACGCGGAAGCTGTGATCATGACGCACATCGACCTGCATGTAAGTTTTCGGCGGCATATGGCACCCGATACAATCCGCGCCCGCCGAGCCCATCGGGTGCAGGTGATGATCCGGAGTCGCAAATTTATCCGCCGCGTGGCACTGCGAACAAACATCCGCCCCCGGAGCACGCAACTCAAGGCTGTGCGGTTCGTGACAGTCACTGCAGGTCACGCCATGTTGATACATGCGGCTTTGCAGAAATGAGCCGTATACATAGACCTCGTCGTTAACCTGCCCGTCCGGATAATATAGATCCGGCTGAATCAGCGCCGGTAAATAATGGTCCAGCAACTGCCCGACTGGCGCCGCGGTGTCCGAAATTTTGGCGCGGCGCGAATGACACGGTGCGCAGACAGTAATCTCCGTTGCCGTCTCTCGTGGCTGACTGCGGCTACTGTTTCCCGTTTCCGGATCCAGAATCCAGGTAATACCGCGGCGCTCATTCAGCTGCACAAGCAAGCCATAGCCGGATGACGAATCAGTCGGCGACTCAGCCCAAGTTACGTGCCGGCTGCCGGGGCCATGACAAGCTTCACAGGCAATATCAATCTCGGCCCACGAAGTTTCGAAGCTGAACTGGTCGACGTCAAAGCGGCTAACCAGTCCGGTCGAATGGCAATCCGCGCACATGCTATTCCAGTTCTGACTCATCTGCGTCCAGTGCAGCACGTCGGTGTGATCGATGGGTTCATCTCCATAAACATGAAACCAGCGCTGCCCACCCTGTTCCATCGGACGGCTGTCCCACGCCACACCGAGCGCCTGGATTCTACCGTCGGGTAGTTCGACCAGGTACTGCTGCAGTGGGTAAGTGCCGAATGTGTAGCGGACCGGAAACTCCCGCAACGAACCATCGTCTGAATCCGTTTCGATGAAATATTGCCCGTCCCGTTTATAGAAGCGCGTTCGTACACCCTGGTGCAGGAACTCCGTATCGCCGAAATCGCCGGCGATCGATGACGCGCCGGCAAGGTCCATCGCCAAGTCGTGATGCGAGCCTTGCCATGAACGCTTCTGTTCTTCATGGCACGCACCGCAAGCTGCCGAGCCGACGAAGGACGCTGCCGCCATCGTTGCACCGGACTCATCGGGTGTGCCCGCTTGTTCGCAGGCCGACATGTTGATAACCAGTACTGCCGCGATCAGCGCGCGACCTGACCTCCACCAGGTCATTTTTTCACCTCTTGTCGAAGGGGTTCATTGACGGTTCCGGGCCATACTAGCAGCCGCAAAGCTCGGCGACACCGGGTCTACAGGACTCTGGCGCATACCGGGACAGGCTCGTGTATGAGCCGATCGGGGCGCGTTGCTTCCCTGCGCCAAATTCGGTACTTTGAGTTACGACGGTGGCCGCACTATCCATGTTCACCCGCCCTGTTCGCGGTGCTGACGTATTGAGAAAAGAGCAGAATCCGCAATCAACAACGAAGAAACGAGCACACGCGGGTTCAGTCCCTGGCGGGCCGAAATCACACGGGCGCGTTTCAAACCGCAAAACCGGGAGATGCGGCAAATGAATCCACTTGATGCAATGGCCCGAACGATTCGCCTCAGCATCTGTGCGGCGTTAGTGCTCGCTGTGGTCGCCTGCACCGAACCGCCGCCGCCCGAACCGCCTCCAGCAGAACCCGAAACGACGGCCGAAGAGGCTGCGGCGGAAGCGCCGCCCGCCGCACCGGTCCGTAACCTCTATTGGGGCGATACTCATCTGCATACCTCGTATTCGCCCGACGCCTATTTATTGAGAAACCATACGGCCGATCCCGAAACGGCTTATCGCTACGCCAAAGGCGTTCCTGTCATTCATCCGTTTCATCGTGCTCGCATTCAGATCGAGACGCCGCTCGATTTCCTGGTCGTATCGGATCACGCCGAATTCATGGGCGTCATCCCGATGCTGTTGCAGGGCGATCCGCTGGTCGCCAACACCGAAACGGGTCAGCGCTATCGCGCGATGTTTGCTGAAGACAGAGGCGCCGAAGTGTTTGCAGAATTGATCGGCATGATAAACACACTGGAACCTGCCGAGGACTTGCATTCGCCGGAGATCAGCCGGACCGTATGGAACCGGATCATGGAGGCCGCCGATGCAAACAACGAACCCGGCGAGTTCACGGCGTTCATGGGCTGGGAATGGTCGTCGACGCCCGGCGGAGCAAACCTGCACCGGGTTATCATCATGCGCGACGGCAAGGAGAAGGGCGAACAAATCATCCCGTATACCTCTTTCGACAGCGCCCGGCCGGAGGATCTCTGGAATTGGCTGGACGTGACTTCAGAGGCGACCGGCGCGCATTTTCTCGCCATCCCGCACAACTCGAATATCAGCAAGGGACTGATGTTCCCTCTAGTGGACAGCGATGGGAACCCGATCACAGCGGAATACGCCGAGACCCGGATGCGCTGGGAACCGATCGTCGAAATCACCCAGATCAAGGGTGATTCCGAAACTCACCCGGACCTTTCGTCGACCGATGAATTCGCCGATTACGAAACCTACGAGCACATCATCGCGGTCGGCGAGAGTTTTGCAACGCCTGATGCTGACCGGAGCGACTACGTACGCCCGGCTCTGGAGCGAGGTCTGACGATTGCAGCTGAAACCGGCGCGAATCCGTACAAGTTCGGATTAATTGGGTCCACCGATTCGCATACGGGCATGTCGTCGGCCGAGGAAAATAATTTCCACGGCAAGATGGCATTGGATTCGACGCCGGAGACCAAATCCGACGTGATTGTCGATCCGGCGACCGGCTGGGACATGAGCGCCGCCGGTCTGGCCGCCGTCTGGGCTGAGGAGAATACGCGTGCCGCGATCTTCGACGCGATCGAGCGCAAGGAAGTCTATGCCACCACCGGTCCGCGCATCCGGGTCCGGTTCTTCGCCGGTTGGGGCTTCAATGAAACTGACCTGGCTGCGACCGACATGGCCGCGGTCGGCTACGCCAAGGGCGTGCCGATGGGAGCCAATCTCATCGATGCGCCTATGGGCAAACCACCCTCCTTCCTTGTCACCGCGGTAAAAGACCCGAAAGAGGCCAATCTCGACCGCATACAGATCATCAAGGGCTGGCTGGACGCCAAAGGCAAAGAACAGGAACGTATTTACGATATCGCGGCCTCTGATGGGCGAACCCACGGACCGACCGGTCTGCTGCCGGTCGGCAACACCGTTGACCTGGAAACGGCCAGCTACACGAACACGATCGGCAATGCCGAGCTGATTGCAGTCTGGTCCGATCCGGAATTCGATTCGGCGCTGCCGGCTTTTTATTACGTCCGCGTACTGCAGATACCAACGCCACGCAACTCGCTATATGACTCGGTGGCGTTAGGTATCGATCATCCCGAGGGTCACTCACCGACAATCCAGGAACGCGCTTACACGTCGCCGATCTGGTACTTACCGAAATAATAAACCGTGAACCGCGGGAATAAACTGCATCGCCGATAATGAATGACGCTAAGGTGACTCGGCGTAGCTTGCTGCGCGAACCACTGCTGCATTTTCTCGCCATCGGCGCGCTGCTGTTTGTGGTTTACAGCATCGTGTCCGATGGCGATCGAGCGGATGACGAGCTGCGCATCGAAATAGGTGCCGCCGACATCGCCTATCTCGAAAAAGTCTGGCAGCAGCAATGGCGGCGCGAGCCGACCGCATGGGAACTGCAACGGCTGATCGACGATCGAATCCGCGAGGAGATTCTGTATCGAGAAGCCATTGCCCTGAGCCTCGATGCAGACGATACGATCATTCGCCGGCGGCTGGCACAGAAGATGCAATTTCTCGCCGAGGACCTGGCCAGTCAGGTCGAACCGAGCGACGAACAATTACTAGCCTTTTATAACGACAATCACGACGAGTTGACCGATCCGGCGCAGTTTTCGTTTACTCACATTTACTTCAGCCGCGACCAACGTGGCGATAAAGCGGCTGCAGACGCGGAGCGGGTCCGGCGTGAGCTTCTCGACCGTGCCGTCGAGCGCGCACCGGAGCATGGCGACCGTTTCATGCTCGAATCCGACTTCGAGGCGCTAACCGAAAGACAGGTCGCGCGCCTCTTCGGTAATGAGTTTGCACACGAAGTGTTTCAGCTCACACCGGGTGAATGGGCCGGGCCGCTCGAGTCGGGCTATGGGGTGCACCTGGTTCGGATTTCCAATACCGAGCCCGCACGGCTCCCGGAATTCGAGGAGGTTCGCAGCCAGGTCACGAATCTGTATCTTGACGATCTGCGCCGCCGCACCAATGAAGAAGTGTACAAACGGCTGAAGTCCCGCTATGAAATCATCATCGCCGAACCTGCGGAATCAACCGAATGAGGCCGCTGCTAAAACTTTCTGCTGGGTGTCCGGCATGACGCAATCGATGCGCAACGCTGTCATTGCTCTGATTCTATGTGCTGTACCTGCGATCACCTGTGCGCATGAATCGAGGCCGGGCTACCTGGAAATCAGTGAAATCGAACCCGGACAGTACGATCTGTTCTGGAAAGTCCCTCGCCGTGGCGATATGCGACTTGCGATTTCCCCGGTACTGCCAGTGCATTGCAAGGATTTGTTGCCGCCATCGCGGCAGGCGACACCCGGCGCATTTATCGAACGCCGAACTGTCAACTGCGGTAGCGACGGACTGGCTGGCCAAACTGTCACCCTGTCCGGACTGTCAACGACGATTACCGACGTGCTGGTGCGGGTCAATAGTCTTGATGACGAGTCGCAGACGCTGTTGCTGAAGCCGGAGAACCCGTCGTTTACGGTGGCCGCGGCACAGCCGGCACTGGAAGTTGCCCGGGCGTATACGCGACTTGGCATCGAGCACATTTTGTCGGGCGTCGATCACTTGTTGTTCGTGCTGGGATTGATGCTTTTAGTCAAAGGCATCGGCCCGCTGATCAAAACCATCACCGCGTTTACGCTCGCTCACAGCATTACCTTAGCCATGGCAGCACTCGGTTACGTCAACGTCCCTCAGGCACCGATCGAGGCCGTTATCGCTTTGAGTATTCTGTTTCTGGCCACCGAACTGGCGAAGCGTGACGGAGGCCAGCCAAGTCTGACCGAGCGTATCCCGTGGGTCGTGGCCCTGAGCTTTGGTCTGCTGCATGGTTTCGGGTTCGCAGGCGCATTGAGCGAAGTCGGCCTGCCGGAGTCCGCCATCCCGCTGGCACTATTCACTTTCAATATCGGCGTCGAGATTGGCCAGCTGATGTTTGTTTTCGTGGTGCTAGCGCTACGCTGGATTCTTCAGCAGTCCAGGGTCCGCTGGCCGGCCTGGTCCGCGCAGCTGCCTGCGTACGCGATCGGTTCCGTCGCGGCGTTCTGGTGTATACAGCGAGTGTCGGGCTTCTGGTAAACCGGTGTTCAACATTCCGCTTGCTAAACCCGTCACAGTTGCCGGAGGCTGCATAACGTAGGCTTCATGCTTTCAAAGCCCGGGAAGCCGAATACATGGCGCAAGCCACCGCATTGACCCGCCTGCGGCAACTGCTGATGATTTTCATCCTGTTTTGTGTCGCACTGGGCACGTACCTGACGCGCTCGCGCAGCACGGATTGGGACCAGCCGCTTTGGGTCACCGTTTTCCCGATCAACGGCGACGGCTCGGAGCAAACGGATGTGTACATTGACACGCTGTCGCGAAAGAGCTTCACATCAATAGAGGAGTTCATGGTCACTGAAGCAACTCGCTATGACGTAGATATTGCACTACCGGTACGAATCGACGTCGGTGTTCCGATCAAAAGCCGGCCTCCAATGCCGGAAGCCGATGCCAACCCGCTCAGTGTGGCACTGTGGAGCCTGCAGATTCGCTGGTGGGCCTGGCGTGTCACCAGCGATCAGCCCGGCCCGAGACCCGACATTAAACTGTTTCTTGTCTACTACGATCCGGATACTCACCCGGAACTGGCACACTCCCTGGGCCTGCAGAAAGGAATGCTTGGCGTGTGCAACGTTTTTTCCGACCGGGCGATGGCAGGCAGCAACAAGGTCGTCGTCGCACATGAAATGCTGCACACCCTGGGGGCCAGTGACAAGTATGCCGGCGTGGACAGCCTGCCGGTGTTCCCAATCGGCTACGCCGAACCCGACCGCGACCCGTTATACCCACAACGCTATGCCGAAATCATGGGCGGCCGGGTACCACTTTCCGCTCGTGAGGCAAAGATACCGACAGCTCTTCGCAACGTTCGCATCGGCGGAGCGACGGCGCTTGAGATCAATTGGGCTGAAAATCTGGAAACGCAAATCGCAAGTTCAAGTCTTTGATTAGACCCGTTGTCGCCGAACCACCCGTCGGCAAAGTGGTATGCTTCGCTGCAGCGCTCGACGGCCTGAATCTCTCGCGATGCCGGCGGCGTTAATAATAATAAGGAGAGGGAACATGTCAGACGTAACAAACGCAATGGCGTCCGGACTGCTGGGCGGCATTAAAGACAATGCAAAACTGGCAATCACGGTCGGGATTCTTTTAATCATCGTTGGTCTACTCGCCATTGCTGCTCCGTTGGCAGCAGGTGTGTCGATCACGATATTGGTCGGAACCCTGCTGATCATCGGCGGAATCGGGGAGTGCTTTCTCGCTTTTCAAGCCGGTGCGTTCGGCAGAGGTCTGCAGATTTTTATTGTCGGGGCACTAATGGCCGTTGCCGGTTTCTATTTGGTGTCCCAGCCGCTGTCTGGCCTGGCTAAGATCACCTTGTTTCTATCGGCTTACTTTATCGTTTCCGGTATTTTTGAAGTCATCGCCGCCGTGCAAATCCGGCCTTCGTCCGGCTGGGGCTTGATGCTATTCAATGGAATCGTCACGCTACTCCTTGGCATTATGCTCTGGCGGCAATATCCGCTTTCGGGAGCCTGGGCGGTCGGCGTGTTGTTCGGTATCAAAATGGTCTTCAGCGGCTGGACGTTGATCTTCATTGGAAATGCCGTCAAAGGCGCGGTGAAAGAAGCGGCGGCGCCTTCTGGCCTCGGCGAGTAGCGCTTGAGCCAGGCCATTGTCGCTGGCGCACGCCAGCGAGCTGAAATGCCGGGCTGGTCCAGAGCCAAACGTTTCTCGAATTTCTAACTGTTTATCGCCTTTTCTATGATCCGGTTATAGCACTGGGATTTACCCCGTTTAAGCACTGGCAACATAACCGCAGTACCAGAATTCCTTATCTTAGGGTTACATCTGTGAACTGGGCGTGAGCGGGCTGGGCCAGGTCAGCCTCGAGCTTGCGGCTACCGGAGCTCAGCGGTTCGTTGTCGGGTTCGATCGTCTCAACGCCATTTTCGATCGTGACCCACTCGGTCTTGCCCTTGTCGTTCAACCGAACCAGCCACGCATTACCGGGTCCCACGTCGTTGAGGATGCTATCAGCAACGGCCTGCCCCAGTTCCGCGCTCTCGACGAGGATACCGATCTCGGTGTTCAGATTCTCCGAGCGCGGGTCGAGGTTGAATGAACCCACGAAAACCGTTTTGCGGTCGTAGACTGCCGTTTTCGCATGCAGACCCAGGTGCGGCACGGGCTGGCCCGGCGCGAGTTCGTGAAACAGCTCGGTTTGCGACACGGCATCGGGGCGGTATTCGTAGAGTTCGGTCAATACGCCGATCTGATCCTTGCGCTGCTTGCGATAGCCCACGAATGCCGTCGTGTGATTATTTGCCGCCAGCGAGTTCGTGAGTACAATCGTCTTGAGTCCGCGGGCCTTGAGGTTCTGCATGTGTGCCATGGTACTGTCGGTAAATATCAGGTACGCGCTCTCAGCGATCAGGTCCTCGGTCGCCTGGTCTGAGACCAGCCGCAGCGCCTCGCCGACCACATTCTTCGCATCCTTGGGCACCTCGGGCTCCCCGTCTTCGCCCGGGACTGTGTCGAACAACAATCTCGAGTTGCCCCACATTAGTTCATCCGCCAGCCGCTCCCGGGCCTCAACGATTCCGCCGATGTCGGCATAGCCCGGCGGGTAGTTCGTCGAATCGTCACCGGCCGTGTCCAGGGTCTGTTTGAAGGCCTGTGCCTCTTCTTCCGTGGGCAACGGGTCCACGACCATCTCTATCGGAACGGTCCACTCGCTATTCCAGAACAGATCGAACGCGTCCGAAGATTCGTCGGCAATCGGGCCCACGCCCATGAGGTCGCGGCTGCGGAATACGTCCGGCGCAAGGTATTCGAAATAGTCCTCGCCGATGTTGCGCCCGCCCGAGATTATGAGACTGTCGTCGGCGATGTAGAGCTTGTTGTGCATGCGCCGGTTCAGCAACTTGAAGTCCGCGGCGAAATCGATCCAGCGGAATACATAGGAGTTGTGTTTCGGTCCAAACGGCTTGTAGAGACGCAACTCGACGTTGGGTTGCGCGCCGAACTTGGCAAGATATTGCGGATCCGAGTCGGTCATCGAATCATCGATGATCACACGCACGCGCACACCGCGATCGGCCGCATCCATGAGGCGCTGGATGAACAGGCGGCCGAGCCGGTCGTTTTTCCACAGGAAATACTGCGCATCGATCGTGCGTACCGCGTTTTCCGCCATGAACAGCCGCCAGGCCAGCGCATTATGGCCGCGGTCGAGTAACAGAAACCCCGACTCCGAAGCTTGCTTCTCTGCCCGTGAGATCCTGAACCATTTGTCCCAGCGGCGTTCCCCCGAGGTCTTTTTCCGCGTAGGACACATCCTTGTCGGTCGTGGAACTCGGCACGGTGGCACAGGCGCCCAGCGCGAGCGCGATCCAGATCAGCGCGAGGAAGTTTCTTGTTGTTCTGATTATGACCATGCGCAGTACGGGTCATTCCGGTAGAAGCTCAGAGTTTTTCGGCGAGGAATTCCAACGAGCGTTTTTCAGAGAGCTTCGCCGACTCGGCGTCGTAGCTGTCCCGGTCATCACAGTTGAAACCGTGCCCGGCACCTTCGTAGATGTGAAAGATGCCGGAGGGATCGGCTTCCCTGATCTGATCGATCGTCGACTCGGGTATATAAGAGTCCTCTGCCCCAAAGTGATACATGACCGGCGCTTTGGGCTGCATGCGTTCCACCAGGCTGCCGATGCCGCCGCCGTAATAGCAGATCGCCGCGCCGAAATTGCCGAGACAAGCGCCGATGTAAGCGGCTGTACCGCCCCAGCAATAACCTATGATGGCGGTTTTGCCGGCATCGCTGACGGACAAGCGCGACGCTTCCGCATCGGCGAGCAGATTTTCTTCAGTGATGGCCTGGGATGCCTGGCCGCCTCTCTGGAACTCGGTGTAACCCGAACGATAAACCCGGCTCGATACGATCGAACATGGCCGGCAAAGCGACCGCGTAGCCTTCGGCCGCATACCGGTCGGCGCAGCGCTGCATCTGCTCCGTCATGCCGAAGATCTCCTGGATCATCACCAGGCCCCCTCTCGGCTGGCCCTCCGGGCTGGCCCGGTATGCCTGCAGCCGATGCCCGTCGGCTGCGGTCAGTTCCACCATACGGCCCATGTTATCCGCGCTCCAGAATTTCCAAACGTGGGATAGTCTACCGCACACGCCGCGCTGATCGCGGTGCAATCAGCGTCCTTATTCAAATTCAAAGCCCAGGCCAACCAGCATCGACAGGTCTTCAGACTTGGCCCCGGCGGCCGGTTCGGATTCCCAGTCGAAATCGATTTCGAAATTCACGTACAACAGGTCGGTAATTTCGAAGCGTGCCCCGGTGATCGTTTTGATCGCAGTATTCGTACGGCCTGCAATATTCTGCGTTAGCGAATTGTTGTGATACAACTCGAGATCAGGCCGGCCAAGTTTATAGCGGATCCGCATGATCCAACCGGCTATGACATTGTTTTCCTCCTGGCCGCCGATCTTTTCATTCTGATAACCGAGCGGGAACTGAATATTGAATGTTTTTTTGGCGCCGTCCCAGACATTCAAAGTCGCGGCCGGGCCCACCGTCATTCGGCGATCCAGGTCCCGGATCGGGTCACTCTCATACGAAGCAACCGCGCCGAATCCCCACCGCGGGCTGAACGACCAATTGTAGGAGTAGCGAAACAGTTCCTGTTCTTTGACCGAGACGCTGTTTTGCTCCTCACGGGACGAGGACAACTCGAGCAGATGGCGATGATCGCCGAGCTTTAGCGAGTAGTCAGCGGTTATTTTGCTGTTCAAACTGTCGGTATTACCCCGGTTGACGGTCGTGTTGAGATTGACGTGGGCGCCCCAATCCCTGTAATCCTCGACTTCGTCGAGCTCTTTGATCTGTGCCAGCGGTACGGTCATCCTTTCTTCGCCAATAAGGACTACTTGCTTGCCAGCTTCATCGACGCCGTCGAAGCGAACGTCTACGTCCTTGCCATCGCCGAGATCGAGTTCGAATTCGTCATCGGATAGAAAATACTCAACGGCGTCCTGGTCGACCGAAAATTCGTCAGCATAGTCGGGCTCTATATAAATCTCTTTGTCCCAGATTTTTATGATGTTGCCGGTAATGCGATCGCCATTTTTCATGATGAGCTGACCGGCAACCAGCGGTGCTGCAGGCATTCCGAGAAATAAAACAAAGAGGCAAATGGTGGGGATTCTTGGCATCGTATTTACCCTTTCGATGGAGGTATGTGAGAAAGCCCGGCCGTGGTGGCCGGGCTTTTCATTCGACGGGGGCGCTTACGCCGCTGCGCGTGGCGGAGCCGGCTCCTGGGTTTGGGCATAGATCTCCAGGCTCGAGTGGCTCGGACCATAGTCTTCGGTCGGTGCATTGAGAAACTGCGGATAGTTCTTTTCCGCATAGGCCAGCGCCTGCGGCGAAATGACGCTGTGGTCCGGTCCGCCGGTCATCGAACCGACATACAGCGTATGGCCCGGTTCCTGGCCCATCAGCATCCATGGCATCCATGGCGTAATCCGGTTCCAAGTGCCGGTGAAACTGACGCTGGTCAGTTCCGGATTTTCGATCTCAGCTATCGGCACGCAATAACGCATCATTTCCGACACCTGCACCATCGGGCCGGACGATTCACGCACCCACTTCTCCGGATTCATCGCATTGGGATAATAAAGGTGCATATCGGTTGACAGACTCAGATGCGTGGGGCTCATTTGGTGCCATGGAAAGATCATCGGAATTTTCCTGGGTTCAACTTTCTTGTCGCCGCCGAAATCTTCCGGGGCCAGAATCAACCATTCGCTGATTGTGTAATTGAACGGGTCGTTCGCAACCTGGACCACATTGACGACTTCCCCGGTCCAAGGGTTTGTCCATTCTTCGATGATCTCACCGGTCCGCGGGTTCGTGTAGAAAATAACTTCCTTATTCAAGCGGCGAATCGTGCCATCTTCCTGTGGCACTAAGCGCGTGGCCAGGAAAGCCTCAAAACCACAGAGTTCTTTGGATTTTTCACCGGGCTTAACGCCAATAATGACTCCCCGAACGTCACCGATTTTCTGGTTCTCGGGGTTCAAATCACCCTGGATCCTGGCCCAGGTATCGCGGTTCCATACAGGGTTTGTGAAATCTATCTTGGTTTCGAACTGTGCCGACATGACAGTGGATCCTCTTTAAAACATTATTTATCAAGCTCCCCGATTGACGCGGGGCCCGCTTTTCGGGCTGGATGAGCTTCCAGGCCCGCAGTGTAACGGAAGCACGAATCGAGTTCATCGGATTGCCGGTTGCTGTGCGCGACCAATTGTCGGACGGCCGGTCAAACCAACCGCACCTAGCCGCGCCCAGATCTTCTGCTCCGGTATGATCGCCCGGAGCGATCAGCCGGTGGCCCGCCACCGGGCATTCGGTCGCCGTCGGGGGAACTGGAATTAATCACACAAACAATCCGGCTGGCTCACCGACCGATAAAGGCATTTTGTTGACCGGCATCGTCAGCGACAGAATCGGTATGACGCTGCTTTTTGTCGTTCTCGCCCGCTGGTTCGTGAGGTCGGTATCAGCGAGTTTCAGTTCGGAATCCTGATTTCGGCAGCCAATGTGACACTGCTGATCTCGGCTCCGTACTGGGGAAGCCGCAGCCAGACTTTGGGCCGCAAACCCGTCTTCGTTATCGGCATGGCTGGCTATGCGATCTCATACACCTTGATCGCATTCGCCATGCAGGCGGGACTCTGGGGCTGGCTGGTGCCGTCGTCACTATTCGTCGTGCTACTCGCTGGCCGGTTGTTCTTTGGCCTCGTGGCAGCCGGCATCCAGCCTGCTGCGACCGCCTATTTCGCCGATATTACCGATGCAACAACCCGTTCCAAGGGCATGGCGCAGATCGGAGTTGCCGCTGGCATCGGCACGATAGTCGGCCCGATGATCGGCGGCACTCTTGCGATGGTCAGCGCTCTGTTTCCGATGTATGCGGCGTCCGGTTTTGCCGCACTGATTACCGTCGGCGCCTTCGTATTTCTAAAGGAGCCTGCCCAACACACCAGGCGCCCGAATCCGGCAAACTCCGGTTTTTTGACAGCAGGATCTTTCCGTACCTGCTCGGCTGGTGTCTGCTGATCCTCGTATTTACCGCTATCCAGGTCGTCACCGCTTTTTACCTGGAGGATCGTTTTCATTTTACCGGGCGGCAGCAGCTGACCTGGGCTACCACGATTGCCTTTTTGTCGATGGGTACCGCCACCGTGTTGATTCAACTGGTGGTGCTGCAACTGTTCCGTATTCCGCCGAAAGTTTTGTTGCGAGCGGGGTTTCTACTGTATGGGCTGGCACTCTTGTTACTGGCGTTTGCGCCAAGTCCATTGATACTGTATTGCGCTTACGCGCTGCTCGGCACCGGCTTCGGGTTGATGACTCCCGGTCTCAACGCGGCGGCCAGCATCAGTGTAGAAGAACGTGAGCAAGGCGACGTTGCCGGGCTGCTGACTGCGGCGCCGGTGCTCGGCATGATCATTGGTCCATTGCTGGGGCCGCGTCTTTATGAGATCAACATGATCTACCCGATGCTGCTAGGTGCGGCGATCATGATTGCAATGGGCATCTATTATCAGTTTGTTAAGGTGCCCGATCCGTCGAGAATCGCCTAGCTGAATTGAATACTCAGCATTTCCGCCCTAAGGCGCTACAACGCTACTGAACGAATACGGAACGGGACGCGTTGTTGACGCTATTATTAAAGAGTCTATTCTGTTTCCTCTCTGTTTGTCCGGACCTTATCGCCTTGTATCAGTCAATTCAACAACACGTGGTCAAATGAAGATCTGGTCTATCGAAGGTAACCGTCAATGGCTCGATGGTGGTTCGCTGTTCGGCAGCGCTCCGCGTACGCTCTGGCAGCAATGGGTAGAACCGGACGATCAGAATCGCATCGAACTCGCCTGCCGCTGCCTGCTGGCAGAGGGCCTGAATGGGCAGAACGTGTTGTTTGAGGCCGGCGTCGGCGCGTTTTTTGAACCAAAATTCAAACAACGTTTTGGCGTGCAGCAAGACGAACACGTGCTACTGAATTCCTTGCAGGCACGCGGATTCCCGCACGACGAAATCGACATTGTCGTCTTGAGTCACCTGCATTTCGATCACGCGGGCGGAATCCTGTCTGCCTATGAAGCCGGTCAGCCACTGCGGCTATTATTCCCAAAGGCGAAGTTCCTGGTCGGTAATGCGGCATGGGAACGCGCCAGGAATCCGCACCCGCGCGATCGCGCATCATTTGTCCCCGAACTTCCGGGGCTGCTGGAAGCAAGCGGACGGCTTGAGCTGGTGAGCGGTGATCGGTCTGACACACTCGGCGATGCGGTCCAGTTCAGTTACAGCGACGGTCATACGGCTGGCTTGATGCTTGCTGAAATCGGCGGTGACGGGGGCGTCATCTACAGCTCCGACCTGGTAGCTGGGCGGCCATGGGTCCATTTACCGATCTCGATGGGCATCGATCGCTATCCCGAATTGGGTGTCGACGAAAAACACGCGCTGCTGGACGACAAGATCGCGCGTGGAGTCCGGCTGTTTTTTACCCACGATCTCGAATGCGCCATGGCGCTGCCGGTCAAAGATGACCGGGGTCGTTATACGACAACAGATGAGCAAGCGACAGTCGAAGGCGCAGTGTTGAATTGAACGACGGTGCGTGTATGCTCCGCGGGTGCATCGGCCGGACTTTAACCCCGAAACCTTAAGCGGCATGCTGGAGGCAGCCTTTGTCGAAGTCATGCCGATTCGCGATGTCGAGAATCAACTCGATGTACTGCCCGCCGACGCCGGCGTCACCGTCACCTGTTCACCCAGCAAAGGTATCGAAGCGACGCTCAGTCTTGTCGAGCATCTGAGCCAGCAAAACTTTCGACTCATACCGCATGTGGCAGCGCGCCAGGTGGTGGATACTGCGCACCTGCAGGAGATCCTCTCGCGGCTGACCGAATGTGGAGTCAATATGATTTTCGTTCCGGGCGGCGATATCGAAACACCGGTCGGAAAATTCGATTCCGCGTTGCAGTTGCTGCAATCGATGGCCGACATCGAGCACGGCATCGATGAGATTGGCATTGCGGCGTACCCGGAAGGCCATCCGGTACTCGATGACCAGACACTGATGACCACGTTGCGTGCCAAACAGGAGTTTGCAACCTACTTCGTGACGCAGATGTGCTTCAGTGCTGAAACCCTTGCGAGTTGGCTGGCTCGCATCCGGGAGCAGGACGTCCGCCTACCAGCCTGGATAGGACTGCCCGGCGCGGTCGAGCGGACAAAACTGTTCGCCGACTCACTGCGTATCGGTGTCGGTGAATCGGCCCGCTTCGCCAAGCAGCAACCGAAGCTGGTAAAGAAACTCTTGCGAGCCAACGCCTACCAGCCCGACGACCTGGTGTTGGAACTTGCCCCGTACATGGACGACTCCCGGTATAACATCGCTGGACTGCACCTGTTCAGCTTCAACCAGGTCGAGGCGACGCAGAGCTGGCGTACAGGGTTTCTGGACGAATTGGGACAGCAGAGAAGCAGGTAGAATATGCCCGTTGTCGAGCCAAACAGCAGGCGGCGATTCTGTTTTCGGGAGTTCGCATGAACATCTATGACAGTGTCCTGGATATGATTGGGCGCACGCCGTTGCTCAAGATCAACAACTTCGATACCGGCCCATGCGAACTGTATCTGAAGTTGGAACTGTTAAATCCGGGCGGTTCTGTGAAAGACCGCATTGGGCTTAGCATGATCGACGAAGCTGAAAAGCGCGGCGATCTCAAACCGGGCGACACGATCGTCGAAGCGACCGCTGGCAATACCGGAATCGGGCTGTCATTGGTCGCGGCGCTTCGCAACTATCATCTCGTGCTCGTGCTACCCGACAAAATGAGCCAGGAAAAAATATTCAACC